>Ga0134092_1000066_pt1 | contig 100291 bp, 84 predicted proteins | sample 3_6taG_FD_94454 | JGI IMG/M metagenome (GOLD analysis project Ga0134092, IMG submission 94454) | Switchgrass degrading microbial communities from high solid loading bioreactors in New Hampshire, USA - 3_6_20_6_A3 metaG | ecosystem: Engineered > Bioreactor > Semi-continuous > Anaerobic >... | reverse complement strand
TAGATGAAAACGATGTAATAATTGGTCCTTTGCCTTGCTCTAACGATGATGAAACAATCAATGCACCCTTTACATCCGAAAAAATATACTTAAATGATGTATTTAAAATGTTAAAGAAAAACCAGATATTTATTGCAGGGAAAATAAGCAGTAAAATATCCCAGCTGGCAAAAGTATATAATGTATATACACTTGACATATTCGAAAGGGAAGAGTTAACTGTTTTAAATGCAATACCTACAGCCGAGGGTGCAATTCAAATAGCTATGGAAGAACTTCCAATAACTTTGCACCATTCTAATGCCTTAATACTTGGTTTCGGAAGAATAGGGAAGATTCTGGCCAAAATGTTACAAGGAATCGGTGCAAATGTATACGTGGAGGCAAGGAAATATTCCGATATAGCATGGATAAAAAGCTATAACTATATACCGGTACATTTAAACGAGCTTGGAAACTTTGTTTCAAAAGCGGATGTTATATTTAATACGGTCCCGTCACTGATTCTAAACGAGGAAATGTTAAAGCTTGTGAAAAAAGATTGTCTTATCATTGATCTGGCATCCAAACCCGGCGGTGTTGATTTTGACAAGGCTAAACTACTGGGGTTAAAAGTTATCTGGGCCTTATCCCTGCCTGGAAAAGTTGCACCGGAATCAGCCGCAAAATTTATTAAGGACACAATTTATAACATGCTTGATGAATTGGGGGTGTGAAACATGCTTCTTAAGGACGTAAAAATTGGATTTGCATTGACAGGCTCCTTTTGCACACTTGACAGTGTATTAAAGGAAATAAGCAAGATGGTGGAAGAAGGTGCAATAGTATTCCCCATAATTTCCGACGCAGTAAATACCATGGATACAAGATTCGGAACTGCTAAGGATCTAAAATTAAAATTGGAAACTATAACGGGAAATAAAATAATATCAACCATAGTTGATGCGGAGCCGATTGGTCCAAAATCTCTTCTTGATATTATTGTAGTGGCACCTTGCACAGGTAATACATTAAGCAAATTGGCCAACGGAATTACAGATAACGCAGTAACAATGGCTGTAAAAGCCAACCTGAGAAATCAAAAACCCGTGGTTATTGCAATATCCACAAATGACGGACTTGGTGCCAATGCTAAGAATCTGGGAATATTATTTAATGCCAAGAACATATATTTTGTACCTTTTGGTCAGGATGATCCTCACAAAAAATGCAATTCGCTGGTAGCCAAAATGGATGCAATAATACCTACGGTAATTGAGGCTTTAAAAGGAAAACAGATACAGCCGGTATTGGTATAAGACCCTGTATATCATAAATATTATGGGCTTTATATCTTTTATTCCTATTTGCTTAATTTAATTAATCATATATAACTTTAAGGCCTATTTATATAGGCCCTTATTATTTGTCACAAATCATTTTCCTTTTTATAATTTGTTGTAAACAACCATTATTAACATTATAATTATTGTAGTACATGATTATTTATATAGTACATGATTATTTATACATGCTGTTATTATTAATACATGGAATTTAATTAACACCATATTAATATAAAATATAAAATAAAATATTTATTAATTAAATAAGATAAAAAGTAAAGTATAAAATAATTAATAAATATTATTCCTTTAATCACTATACTTATTTTTTGCAACATGGGTAATTATGTAAAGCAAGTTGAGGTGGATTATATGTCAACCGAAATATCATCAGAGAAAAAGGTTGAAAAAGATAATGCTAACAGAATAGCCATAGCGGGCATTATAGTACATAACAGGGAAGAAGCAGCGGTAAAGGTTAACCGGATACTTAGTGACTATGGTAACATAATTGTGGGAAGAATGGGAATACCCTATAAGGAAAAAGGTATTTCAATAATATCCATAATTATTGACGGAACTAACGACCAAATTGGTGCACTTACCGGAAAGCTTGGTAAGATTAACGGGATTAAGGTGAAGGTGAATATGCTGGTATAAAATAATAAAATCGACTGTTGTATTTGGAAATTAAACTAATTGTGACGGGGTGATATAAATGGATAAAACAAATATCAAGGTTAAATATATTACGAGGACAGCTCTACTTCTTGCTTTGACCATAATATTTCAAATGCTTGGAAGAAATATAAAACTGGGACCAAACAGCAATTTTATAGTAGGGCCGCTGGTTAACGCCTGTTTATTAATTGCCACATCTGCTGTAGGCTTACAGGGAGGTTGTATTGTTTCTATCTTTTCTCCTTTTGGGGCAATCATTACAGGTGCCAGCATGCCGTTGCCTTTCATTCCGTTCATTGCAGCAGGCAATTTGCTGTTAGTGCTTTGTTTCTATTTTGCTACAAAGAATATGGCGTTTAAGCCGTTTTTAAAAAAAGCGGGCCCCTATGTAGGAATATTGGCAGGCTCTGTTTTAAAATTCATATTCCTTTATGTTTCCATATTAATATTTTTAAGCTTTTATGCCGTACCATCAAAGCAAGGAGAGACTATGTTATTTATCTTCAGCTGGCCACAGCTGGTTACGGCATTAACAGGAGGAGCTATAGCCCTGGTTGTCATAAACGTTCTTAAAAAGAATAAAATAATACAAACCGAATAAATGCTATGCCTAATTTGCATAGTATTTAAATGGCATCCGTTACTTGCATGGAATATGGATTGTAAATGTAGTCCCTTTACCAATTTCGCTTTTAACGCTGATTTTTCCGTTATGCTGTTTAATTATCCTGTAGCAGTTGCTTAATCCCAAGCCTGTACCGTAATCCTTTGTAGTATAAAAAGGCATTCCCAGGTTTTTAATATCCTCCTGCGTTAATCCTTTTCCGTTGTCAGATATGGTAAGGACCATCGTATTAGTTGATTCGGACAAGGACGTAGAAATAACCAGCAGTGGGGATTCAATATCAGCCATCGCTTCTATTGCATTTTTAGCCATATTAAGAATTACCTGCTTGATTTGCAGTTCATCTGCATAAATATATTTTTCACTTTTGGTCAGATTATACTTTATATTAACTCCATTGATAAATGAAGGACTTTCCAGCATGAATTTAATTGAATGTATTATATTATTAAGAGAAACAAACTTGAAATTTTGAGAAGCCGGTTTCGCAAGCACTAAAAATTCCGTTATCATTTTTGTAAGCTCAGAAGTAATATTCTCAATTTTCTTGACGGTGCATTTGATATAATCATTTTCAGATTTGAGGGAGATTAACTGGCAGTAACCTTTTATTGCAGCAATCATGTTTTTTGTTTCATGAACTATGCCCGAACCAAGTTGGCCGATCATTGCAAGTCTTTCCTGGTGCTGAATATTTTCCTGTTCCTTTTCGAAAGCTGAAATATCCGAACCGAAAATAATATAACCTTTCTTATTGCCATACAGGTCTTTAATCGCTGAATAATGGAGTATAAGATGTTTTACTTCTCCGTTCAAGGAATGCATCGTTATTCTTCTGGGCTGGCTGGAAGGATTACCGCAATTGCCTTTCACAAATATCAGCTTTTCGCTTCTAACATTCAAAATTTTGCACAACTTCCTTATAGTGAGTCCGGCAATATCATTCGGTCCAGCACCAGTTATTTCATACAGCATTTGATTACATGCAATAATTTTATTTTCTATATTGAGTAAAATAACAATTCCGATATTAGAATAGATATTAAGGTTAATAATACTATTATCTTCTGGCTTGGTATTTACCGCAGATGATAAAATGTTGTGATCTTCGGCGGTAATCTCTGAAAAAGAAGATTTTGAAACCTGCATCATATCACACCAGCCTTTGAGAAAGAAAATAATTTTATTTGCAAAAATTCATACACTAAAAAAAATTATATTGTAAAAGCAAGAGAAACTCAAGCATTTTTAAGAATAAATTGATAATTATTCCAATAGGAATTAGCAAAATACTTATTTCTCTAGTATTATACAACAACATGCCATATTTCCCCGAATTGATGATATAGGCAATATATTGACTTTTTTATACATTAATGCTAGTATTAAATAAATATCTTATAAATTTTCCACGAATTTTTCTATATTTTTATTCCTCCGGAAGGATTTGATTGTATGTGTATGATGATGGAAGAAACATCTCTCGCGTGCGAAAAAATATTAAGACTTTTACTTAACCAGTACAGGAAAGGTATCATTACCAAGGAAATACTATTGGAAAACTCGGAAATAAAAATAAATTACTTAATTAAATACAAACAAGATAATAAAAAGACAAAAGAGTTAATTGAAGAAGTATTAAAGGAATGTTTGTAAAAACTACAGCCTGTCTGTCCGCATTTTCAACACATTTTGTAAAATTTTAAAATCCAGTCCTGTCGGGTTAAAAAACTTGATTCTTTACATTTATTATAAGTATGTTATAATTAATGTATTTACATTAATAAAAAATGAATATATAATGTATAAAATTTATTTTACATATTAGATAGCAAATTAAACGTTTTTGTCTTAATATATGTTATAATTTTAACAATCTGATTATCTATAATTAGTCAATTGATTATTAGTGAATATTAAGGAGGTTGTAATAATGCACAAAAAACTATTTATACCCGGTCCGGTTGAGGTAGCGGATGATGTTTTGCAGAAGATGGCTACGCCAATGATTGGTCACAGAACAAAAGAAGCTTCCGAGCTTCAAAGAAGTATTTCAGGTAAATTGCAGAAACTTTTCTATACAAACAGTAGTATCCTTTTATCCACTTCATCAGGCAGCGGTCTTATGGAAGGAGCTATCAGGTCCTGTACAAGAAAAAAGGCTGCAGTATTTTCCGTCGGAGCTTTTGGAGATAGATGGTATAAGATGGGTCTGTCCAACGGAATAGATGTGGATAAGTTTTCATCAGAACCCGGTAAACCCACTACTCCTAAAATGGTTGAAGAAGTGCTGTCTACCGGAAAGTACGACTTAATCACCATAACTCATAATGAGACATCCACCGGTGTAATGAATCCCATAGAGGAATTGGCGGAAGTATGGAAGAAATATCCTGATGTAGTTGTTTGTATGGATGCGGTAAGCTCGGCAGGTGGTACGAAAATAGAAGTAGACAAACTGGGAATTGATATTTGTATAACTTCTACCCAGAAATGCCTTGGTCTTCCTCCCGGAATGGCAATATGCACATTCTCTGATAAAGCTGTGGAAGCTGCAAAACAGGTGAAATACAGAGGTACATATTTAGATCTTCTAGACCTTTATAATTATATCCAGAAGAAGGATTATCAATACCCTTCAACACCGTCAATTTCACATATGTTTGCACTTGACTACCAACTGGATAAGATACTGGCAGAAGGCCTTGAAAACAGGTTTGCACGCCACTTGGAGCTTGCCCTGTATGTGCGTGAATGGGCCAAGAAGTATTTCGCCCTGTTCCCTGAAGAGAAATATGCTTCCGTTACCCTCACCACAGTTAAGAATACAAGGAATATAAACGTTTCTGACCTGAATAAGAAGCTCGGAGAACGTGGGTTTATGATTTCCAACGGTTACGGCGATCTGAAGGATGTAACATTCAGGATAGCCCATATGAACGAAACCACGTTAGATGAAATCAAAGAACTGTTATCGGCAATTGAAGACATTCTTGGATTATAAAAATGAATATAAAAATATAAGCTATAAGCCCAAAGCCCTTTGTTCCATGGAGCGAAGGGCTTTTTTATTATTCTGTATTATTATCAGCAAAAACATACAAAAAAGCGGATTACATATCTTTGTAATCCGCTTTTTCTTGGTCGGAGTGACTGGACTTGAACCAGCGACCTCTTGCACCCCAAGCAAGCACTCTAGCCAAACTGAGCTACACCCCGTCACCATGTTGATTATAGCACAAGGTATAAAGAATGTAAAGATATTTTTGAAGCAACAAATCTTATTATAACGTTTTTTATCATATTTTTATCATATTTTCATCATATTCCATATGTAAATATTTCATTTTCGAATATTTCGTCCATCTGACCCCATATATACTCATACAGCCTATTATGCATAAAATAGTAAAATATGAAGATACTTAATTAATAATGATATTTTTATGCTAAAAACTCAGCATTTTCATATAAATATGAAACAACGGAGGGATATAAGATTAAAGATCATATAAAAATTATCAACTTAGCAGTAGTTCTATTTATAATTTACATCGCAACGTTATACATTGGCAATAATATGCTTCAAGGTTATAATCAAAAAGCGTATAAAGAACTGGAAACTTTATTTTCCGGAAACGAAAAGATTACTATCCGGAATGATTATCTAAATCTCCAATTTCAAAAACTAAAAGAAGAAAGCGAAATATTAAAAAAGAACTATTTTGATATTATTGAAAAAAACAATGAACTTATAAAAACAATTGAAGAGATTAAGCAAATAAATGAAAAATTAAACGAGAAAAATCAGGAACTGTCAGCCCAGAACAATATGCTTATTGAAAAAAACAAGGAATTACTTAAAGATAATATCGCGCTTCAAAACTCTTTAAAAATGGCTGCTTCCGTTGGAATAAAACCACAAAACTATACTCTGTTTACAGGTTTTAATATTAACAATGACACCATAAATAACCTTAATAAAGGTCAATACATTGGAAAATTTTTAGGGACGGCTTATACGCCAAGCGTTGAAGAATGCGGGAATAACCATGGAATAACAAATAGCGGAAAACCTATAATCCCGGGGATTTCCATAGCCATTGATAAAGAACACTGGCCCTTTGGAACAATATTTTACATTGAAGGCCTAGGATACACCATCGCAATGGATACCGGCAGTTCGGTAAAAGGCAAGTATAGATTTGATTTCGCAGTATTTGATAAAGAATTTGCGAAAACCCTCGGTTCCCGAAAATGGGACGTTTACCTTGTAAAGATGGGCAACGGAATTGTTGACGAATCCTGTTTACATTCACTGCATTCACTTATATACTAAAAATTTTCAGCCTTAAATATTGCTTTTTCCGATTCCTGCAGAAAGGAGAGAAGGGTTTGAGTATCAAAAATACCATTAAAAAACTGCTTTTTTTTCAAGAACCGGAGAAAATTGAAAATTTCGTTATAAACGAATCAGAAGACGAACAGATAACAGATTACAATGAGGATAATAAACAGGATAACAAGCTGCAAATCGATAAACAACGTAATGAGCAAAATAGTGAAAATAAAACTGATACTGAAAATGCCGGAAATGATGAGGAAAATAAAAACGGGATAAAAATATTAAAAAGTAAAAAGGACAGGGAAAAGGGAAAAAAAAGCGACAATAGCAGGGCAAAAGATTCTCAAGATGATGAAGATAAAGGAATTCAAATAAGTAATAACTTGGAAAACAGCCTGGAATATATAAAAAAAATATACAGTGTTCCCGTCAACTCGGATATTGTCATCCGGGAGTTTAGCATAATTGTTAAAGAAAAAGTAATAGACGCCTTCGCTGTTTTCATAGACGGCATGACTAACACAAAAATCGTAATTGAAGCCATACTAAAACCGCTTATGCTTCACTCGTCCCTTGAGATAAAAAGCAATGACAGCAATAAAAGCGTTGAGGATTATATAAAGGATCACCTTCTGCCGCAGACCCAAATGAAAATAGTAAGGACATACGACAGCGTCATAGATGGTGTAAATATCGGAGAATGCGGTATTTTTGTAGACGGCCTTAATATCGCTTTCCTAGCGGATGTCAAAGGCTGGGAACACCGGAGCGTGGAAAGACCCAATACGGAAATAATCATAAAGGGACCTCAGGAAGGCTTTACTGAACTATTAAGGGTTAATACCGCCCTTATAAGAAAAATCATAAAAAACGAAAATCTGATTGTAGAAAGCATCTCTGTCGGTAAAAGCAGCAAAACTCCCTGCAGTTTGCTATACATAAAAAACGTTGCCAATGATTCACTGGTAAACGAGATAAGAAACAGGTTGAAAAGCATAAACGTGGAATATATCCTGGATACAGGGGAACTTGAGCAATATATAGAGGATAATACTTTCATAAACGTTCCGCAAATAATTGACACTGAGAGGCCCGATAAAGTTGCAATGCACCTTATTGAAGGCAGGGTGGCAATATTGATGAACGGGAGCCCATTTGCCCTTATAATGCCTGCCAACTTGCCTGAATTTATAAAGTCCCCTGAAGATTCTTATATAAGGTATCCTTTTGCAAATTTCCTGAGAATAATCAGGTTATTAGCCATTATCCTCAATTTGCTTCTGCCTGGTTTATATATAGCTATTATAAATTACCATCAAGAAATGATTCCGACTGATTTGATGCTTGCAATTGAAGCCACCAGTGAAAAAGTACCGTTTCCTTCCATTATTGAGTTGCTTATTTTGGAAGTTTCGTTTGAATTAATACGAGAAGCCGGTATAAGGGTTCCGAGCCCCATAGGTCCGACTCTCGGCATAATAGGAGCACTTATACTCGGTCAGGCGGCAGTTGCGGCAAATATCGTGAGCCCAATTCTGATTATTATAGTGGCCATAACCGGAATAGGCTCTTTTGCTATACCAAATTTTTCTCTGGCCTTTGGAGTAAGGATAGCAAGGTTTGCCTATATATTTCTTGGTGCCGTCGCAGGCTTTCTAGGTATTGCCACAGGTTTATTTATAAACGGAATATTACTGGCTGCGGTCAAATCCTTCGGTGTGCCTTTCCTGACTCCGATTACACCAAAGGTCAGCAGGGCAAAACTGGAATATATTTTTAGATCACCGATATGGAAACAGGAATGGAGGCCTGACTATCTGAATGTAAAGAAGGGAAGAAGCCAGCCAAACATAAGCAGAGGCTGGGTTGAGGAAAAGAAAAATAAGGGGGAGGAACAGGAATAAGCAAATGTCAAGCAAAATAAATTTCGGCAAGTGGGAAGCAATATATGTATTGGTACTTATAACATGTACACAGATATTTCTTAACATGCCAAGACTGGTGGTAGAATACGCTGCTACGGCAGGATGGCTCCTTGTCATTTATGTTTCTATACTGTGTTTTATTGTCCTCTGGGTGATCCTTAAATTATATAAAGATTTTGAAGGTATGGACTTAATAGACCTTGCAGAATACCTTGCCGGGAGAGCCGGGAAAATTATAGTCGGAATAGTACTTTCCCTGTATATGCTTTTTATATCATTCGTTATATTAAGGGAATTCAGTGAAAATATGAAGATTATTGCTCTTCCGTTATCTCCGATAAGCTATACAAGCATATTTTTTGTAATAGGTATGGTAGTTGCCGCATATTTCGGATTGGAAGCCATGGTAAGGATTAATGCCATCGCAATGCCCATAATTATAATTTCATATATTCTGATTTTGATTGGAATTTCAGATCACTTTAATGTAACCAAGCTGGCCCCTTATTTAGGTTTTGGAGCATACAATCTATTTGTTGAAAACATACCCAGGATTTCACTGCTTTCAGGAATTATATCCATATTTTATATGGCGCCTTTCTTAAAGTCATATAAAGTGATAAAAGAGGTGGGATACACAGGTTTATTAATCTCAGCGGTTATGTTAACAATAGCTTCCCTGAGCTATCTGCTAATATTTACCTATCCCATAGCTACTGAAAACTTCCTCCCAATATACCAGCTATCAAGAATATTTAGCTACGGCAGGTTCTTCGAACGTTTTGAATCAATATTCCTGATTGTTTGGGCTGTGTCAGCATTTTTGTATTTATCAATGATATCATTCTTTACAATTTACTATATAAAAAAGGCATTTGACCTGGAATATTACAGGCCCTTAATCATTCCGGTAGCAATAATAATATTTAATTTAAGCCTCATTCCACCCAATCTCATGACCGCTATAGAACTTGAAAATAACTATTTCAGGAGTTATTCAGGAATTGTTTCATTTGTTTTCCCGTTGCTTTTATTGCTGGCATGCTCAATAAAAAGGAAACTCAGGTCGAAGAGGAGGCGGAAAGAGAAACATAATGAACAGGCATAGAATAACAAAAAACTTTAGGGTAATAAGCACCATTTTATTAATCGCAATGCTTCCATGCGTATTAGCCGGATGTTATGACAACCGCGAAATCGATGACATGGCTTATGTGATCGCCATAGGTCTTGATAAAGGAAAATACAATCCTTTAAAAATAACTCTGCAGATTGCATCGCCAATCCAAATAGAGGGTGGCGGAGGCGGCGGAGAGGGTGGTGAAAGCAGCGGCGGATCCGGAGGAGAAAGTCCTGTAATATTAACCACTTTTGAAAGCCCCAGCATTTATTCGGGTATAAATGTTGTTAACACGAATATAAGTAGGCAAATAGATGTTTCTCATGCCCGGGCCATCGTATTTTCAGAGGAGCTGGCAAGGGAAGGTATAGTTAAATATATCCGTGCCTTGATGAGGGGTAACGATTTCAGGGGAAGTATGTTTGTAATGGTGGCAAAGGGTAGTGCAGAGGATTATTTAAAAAATGTTAAACCAACACTTGAAATTAATCCCTCCAAATATTTCCAAATGCTTAACCAGGCTTACAGATACACAGGCTTCTCTGCAGAAACCACGTTGCTGCATTTTTACATGGCCATGGAATGCTATTGCTACCAGGCGGTTGCAACGCTTGCGTCAGTAAATAAATTTAATAGTTCTGATGAAATTGACATTGAAGATTCCACCTACAAACATAAGGGAAGGGGATACCCTTTGGTGGGAGATTATGTAGCCGGAAACGTTCCGCAAGTTGGAGATTCAAAAACACAAATAATGGGACTCGCTGTTTTTGATGGGGATAAAATGGTTGGAGAACTGGACGGAGAAGAAACATCCTATTATTTGATGATTACTAATCAGTATGAACATTCATATGTAACCGTACCTGATCCGGAAAACAATGAAGATTTTATTCTTCTGGATGTAAAACAAAGGCGGAAATCTACCAAAAGTGTTAAGTTTATAGATGGAAAACCGCACGCCAGCGTCAAAGTGGACTTGGAGGGCGACATACTCTCAATACAAAGCGGAATTAACTACGAAAGCCCTGAAAAATTAAGTTTGCTGGAAAAACATGTGGAAAGCTTTTTTGAGGAAGGCATATTAAGATTTTTAAAGAAGACTGCTGAAGAGTTAAACTCGGATATTTGCAGCTTCGGTGAGGTTGTCAGAACTAAATTCTGGAATTGGAATGAATGGGCAGAATTCAAATGGCTGGACAAATATAAAGATACTGAATTCACCGTGGATGTTTCATTTAAGGTACGTAGGCCCGGACATCTATTGCGCTCAAATGAACCTGTATCGACAGAAAGGAGTAAAACAGAATGAGTATTACATTTGACAGGGTTCTTACTTTTATAATATTAGCATGGGTATTTATATACACGGTAAGCTATGGAGTCTGGACCTATAAGAGGAAGAATAAAATTGGCGCAATAGCTGTATTCATCCTTGCAATAATTACATTGGCGATGCCGTTGCTTACAATGTATTTTATTGGATGATAAGCCGCATACTATATTTGATACAAAAGATTCGTTTTGTATAATTTTGATAATCATATAAAAATACCCTCCTTAACTAACTCGTTAAGAAGGGTATTTCATTATTATTTGGCAGGGGAGACAGGACTCGAACCCGCAGCAAACGGTTTTGGAGACCGCTACTCTACCAATTGAGCTACTCCCCTTTGTTGACTATTTTAGTATACAATAACTTGTTTTCCGTGTCAAGAGGTTTGAAAATAGAACTATAGTTAATTAGAAAGATATATGGTAGAATAGCATTTTATATGGTAGAATTACTATTTAGTAAAAGAACTTGTACATATTTTTTATTTAACAATTTCATTTGAGAATCAAATAATATAAGTAGTTAAATTTTAAGAAAAATAATAAGAGAGTGATACAAGGAAATGGACAGAGAGATATATTTAGATAACAGCGCAACAACAAGGCCCTTTGATGAAGTGATAGAATATATGGGCTTAATAAACAAAACTGTGTACGGAAACCCTTCATCACTTCATTTAAAAGGCATTGAAGCGGAAAAACACGTGAGAAAATCCCGTGAGGCCATAGCAAAAACACTGGACATAAATCCGAAGGAACTGATCTTTACATCAGGCGGAACAGAATCGAACAACATGGCCGTTATCGGCTATTTAAGGGCCAATCCCAGGAAGGGAAAACATGTTATTACAACAAAAATTGAGCATCCTTCAATACTTGAGGTATTCAGATACCTGGAAACCCTGGGTTACCTGGTTGATTACATTGATGTGGACAGAAACGGCATTGTGAATCTTAATATGTTAAAAGAAAAAATAAGTGATGACACGGCCCTTGTCAGCGTAATGTACGTAAATAATGAGGTTGGCTCAATACAGCCGATTGATGAAATTGCGAAAACAATAAAGGGCCGCAATAAAAATACGGCTTTTCATGTTGACGCTGTACAGGCCTATGGAAAACTTAAGCTTAATCCCAAAAAATCAGGTATAGATTTAATGTCGATCAGCTCTCACAAAATTCACGGACCAAAAGGTGTTGGTGCACTTTTTGTAAGGGAATCGGTCAAAATAGAGCCGATATTATTTGGAGGCGGCCAGGAATCGCTGCTTCGTTCAGGTACCGAAAATGTTCCCGGAATATGCGGTTTTGGCCTTGCTGCAGAAATGATACACTCCAAGCTGGACGAAAATTACGAGAAAGTCGCAGGCTTGAAAAATTTGTTTATTGAGTTGCTGGAAATGAATATTGAAGGATTTACGGTTATCTCCCCCGAAAATTCATCACCCTATATTATTAATGTGTCTTTTGACAACCTGAAAGCCGAAGTACTGCTGCATCACCTGGAGGAGAAAGGAATATTCGTATCCACGGGCTCAGCCTGTTCTTCACGGAAGAAAAAATACAGCCATGTCCTCGAGGCCATGGGAATTAAATCAGACAGCCTGGAAGGCGCTTTACGTTTCAGTCTCTGCGGGCAAAACAGCGAAAGGGATATAATCGAAACCGTAGACGCTTTAAAAGAGATAATACCCAGGATAAGGATCAAAAAGTTTGGCAGGTAATTGGGTCAAGTAGCAAGTATAAGTTAGGTAAATAGTCGGATAACAGGTAAAATAACAACAAAATAAAATGATAAATTAAACATAAATAAATTTTATTGATTATTGACAAAAATAAAATAAAAATATTATAAATTTAAAATATTTTTATTATTATAAAATTATTATAAAAATGTTCATCATTAAATTAAAAAGCATATATTATCAAAATTAAAAAATATCGTGGGTTATAATCTTGAAAAATCCTGAAAAGGAAGAAGGAGTTTAATATGGATAGGCTTATAATGATAAGATACGGTGAAATAATGCTAAAAGGTCTAAACAGATCATTTTTTGAAAACAAGCTTGTCAGCAATATTAAAGAAGCGCTAAACGGTATGGAAAATGCGAAGCTGGACAAAAAGCGGGGAAGAATTTTCATAGAACCCAGAGATGACAGCTTTGACATTGAAAAAGCCATCAAAAGATTGACAAAGGTATTCGGCATTGTATCCGTAAGCCCTGTATGGCGTGTTAACAACGATTTTGAAGAAATAAAGAATTGCGCTTTTAATATTACAAAGGAACTCCTGGATAAAGGCATCGGGACCACATTTAAGGTTGAAACTAAAAGGGGAAACAAGCAGTTTTACATGGACACCCCTGAAATCAACAGGGAACTCGGAGCATATCTGCTTTCCCAATTTCCTTTCCTTACAGTTGATGTAAACAACCCCTCATTTACTGTAAATGTTGAAGTGCGGGAGTTTACCTATTTATATACCGAGGTTATTCACGGATTCGGAGGAATGCCGGTTGGCAGTAACGGGAAAGCCATGTTGCTTATTTCAGGAGGAATTGACAGTCCTGTAGCAGGATGGATGATGGCAAAAAGAGGGCTTGAGATCGACGCGGTCCATTTTTACAGCTATCCTTACACCAGTGAACGTTCAAAGGAAAAAGTCATTGACCTGATGAAGGTACTTTCAGAATATTGCCATAAGACCAACCTTTACGTTGTTCCTTTTACGGACATCCAGCTTGAAATTGCTGATAAATGTCCGCATGACCAGATGACAATAATTATGAGAAGGATAATGATGAAGATAGCAGAGAAGCTTGCTGAGAAAACAGGAGCCAGGGCTCTGATTACGGGAGAAAGCCTGGGGCAGGTTGCAAGCCAGACACTCCAAGCCATCGAGGTTACAAATGCTGCGGTGAAAATGCCGGTGTTTAGGCCCTTGATTGGCATGGATAAAAATGAGGTAATAGAAATTGCCCGAAAGATTCAAACTTTTGACATATCCATTTTACCTTACGAAGACTGCTGTACTGTTTTTGTAGCCAAGCATCCTGAAACCAAGCCCAGGTTGGACAGGATAATTAAATCCGAGTCAAAACTTGACATGGACAGGCTAATAAACGAAGCCCTTGAGGCAACGGAAATAATCAATATTAATCAAAATATATAAAATCTTGACATAGTTTATTAATTAGTGGAAAATATTTATATATGGTTGGGGGCATGTTATAAATATGGAAATAGGCAAATTACCGCATTTTCTGCTAAAAGAAATAGTGATGGATAATATAAAACACAACAGGAAGGAAGTAATTCTGAGACCGGAAATTGGTGAGGATTGCAGCGCGCTGGATTTAAATAACCATTTGTGCGTGCTTTCAAGTGATCCCATTACCGGGGCCGCAAATGAGATAGGAAGGCTTGCTGTCCATATATCATGCAACGATGTAGCTGCATGCGGTGCAGAGCCTATAGGACTCCTGGTCACGTTACTTGCTCCTCCTGATGCTACCGAGAAAGACTTGAGAACCATAATGAGCCAGGTTTCTTCCACTGCAAATGAATTGAATGTTGACATCCTGGGAGGTCATACGGAGATAACCGCTTCCGTAACCCGCTTCGTGATAATTACTACCGCTGTAGGAAAAACAATTAAAAGCAAACTGGTTACATCGTCCGGCGCAAAAGCCGGAGATGCGGTTATTTTGACAAAAACCGCCGGAGTTGAAGGTACTGCAATAATAGCCCATGACAAAGAAGAGGAACTGATCCCTAAGCTGGGAAGGGAGCTGGTTGATAGGGCCAAATCTTTTATAAATAAAATTAGCGTAATACCTGAAGGAATGATCGCAAGCAAATTAGGTGCAAACGCCATGCATGATGTAACTGAGGGAGGAGTGCTTGGTGCTGTCTGGGAAGTTGCAGAAGCATCAAAAAAGGGAGTAGTTATTTATGAAGATAAAATACCTATAGCAGAAGAAACGGAAAAAATATGCCGGCTTTATTCCATAGACCCTCTTCGCTTGATTTCCAGCGGATGCATGATAATTACATCCAGTGAAGGGGATTTGATGGTTAGGGAGCTTGAAGCCAATGGTATTATGGCTACAATAATCGGAACGGTGACAGAATCTCCCGAAAGATTGCTGTTCAATGGAAATAAAGCAACTGCTATAACTCCGCCCGGAAGTGATGAAATTTATAAAATCACATGACATATATGACTTATAAATATAAATTAATTTCGTTTTAAATTAATAAATTTCGTTTAATTCTTATTTAATTAGGAGGTAACGATGTAATGTTGTATTTGGAAGAAGTTAAAAAAGTTGACCCGGAAATTGCTTCCGCAATAGAAAAGGAAGTTAACAGGCAGAGAAACAAAATAGAGCTGATAGCATCTGAAAATTTTGTCAGTAAAGCCGTATTAGAAGCCTTAGGAACTCCATTGACCAATAAATATGCAGAAGGATACCCCGGTAAGAGATACTACGGGGGATGTGAATACGTGGACATAGTCGAAAATCTTGCCATAGAAAGAGCGAAGGAGCTATTCGGAGCCGAACATGCCAATGTGCAGCCCCATTCCGGAGCTCAGGCCAACATGGCAGCTTTCTTTGCCGTACTGGAACCCGGCGATACCATCCTCGGCATGAACCTTGCCCATGGGGGACATTTAAGTCACGGAATGGCAAAGAACATTTCAGGTAAGTATTTTAATGCAGTATCATACGGGGTTAGCAAAGATACTTACCTTATAGATTACGATGAAGTTCGTAAAATAGCGAAAGAAACAAGGCCAAAACTTATAATAGCCGGGGCAAGCGCATATCCTCGGGAAATTGATTTCAAGGCCTTCAGGGAGATCGCGGACGAAGTTGGTGCATATCTCATGGTAGATATGGCACATATAGCAGGACTGGTTGCTGCAGGTTTACATCAAAACCCCGTTAAGTATGCCCATATCGTAACATCAACCACACATAAGACATTGAGAGGTCCAAGGGGCGGATTGATTCTAACTAACAGCGAGCTGGCCAAAAAGATTGACAGCGCACTGTTCCCCGGAATACAGGGAGGCCCGCTTATGCATGTAATCGCTGCAAAGGCAGTGAGCTTTAAGGAAGCACTTTCCGATGAGTTTAAACAGTATCAGGTCCAGATAGTGAAAAATGCCAAGGCATTAGCAGAAAGCCTGAAGAAGAGAGGATTCAAGCTGATATCCGACGGAACTGATAACCACCTGATTTTAGTGGACCTCACAAACAAGGGTGTAACAGGTAAAGATGCACAGCTTATGCTTGATGAAGTTGGCATAACTGTAAACAAAAACGCCATCCCCTTCGATACCCTCAGTCCTTTTATAACAAGCGGAATCAGGTTAGGTACACCGGCTGTTACCACCAGGGGTATGAAGGAAGAAGAGATGGAAGAGATAGCGGAATTAATTAACTTAACATTGACTGACTTTAATAATTCCAAGGATTACGTAATTAATAAAGTAAAGGATATCTGCAGCAGGTTCCCACTGTATGCATAGTATCCGGAAGGTGATTTTCTGAAATTATGGTTAATAAAAAGGAACCGCTGGCATACAGGATGTGCCCACGAACAATTGATGAATTTGTAGGCCAGGAAGATATAATAGGGAAAGGTAAGCTGCTGTATAGAATGATAAAGGCTGACAGAATAAGGTCAATCATTCTATACGGTCCTCCCGGTACAGGAAAAACATCCCTGGCAAGAGTCATCGCTTCTACCACAAAATCCGGGTTTGAAAAGCTTAACGCTGTAACCGCGGGGGTTGCAGACATAAAGAAAGTTGTGGAAGATACTCAAAACCGCTTTTTAAACCCTGAGGGCAGGACGGTATTGTTTATCGATGAAATACACCGATTCAATAAAGCCCAGCAGGACGCCCTTTTGCCATATGTGGAAGACGGTACTATTATCCTGATAGGGGCCACAACTGAAAATCCGTTTTTTGAAGTAAATAAAGCCCTGATATCCAGGTCCCATGTATTTATGCTAAAACCGCTGACTAAAGAAAACATAAGGAAAATTATCATGAATGCATTGAACGACAAAGAGAGAGGGCTTGGCGGGTATAACCTGCATGTGGAAGAAGAAGCAATAGAATTTATCTCGGAAATTTCAAACGGAGATGCCAGGGTTGCTTTAAATACCCTTGAATTGGCCGTTATAACCTCGGATATCGGCCCGGACGGAAAGATTCATATAGATCTTGAAACGGTACAAAACTGTGTTCAGAAAAAGCCTATTGTTTTTGACAAGTCAGGAGAAAGCCATTATGACAATATCAGCGCTTTCATAAAATCCATGCGGGGGAGCGATCCTGACGCAGCGGTTTTTTATCTTGCAAGGGCCCTTTATGCCGGTGAAGATCCCGAGTTTTTAGCAAGAAGAATTATCATAGCGGCTTCCGAGGATGTGGGAATGGCAAATCCCGCAGCTCTCCAGGTAGCCGTTGCCGCTGCTGAAGCCGTAAAAATGATAGGAATGCCTGAGGCAAGAATCATACTGGCACATGCCGCAATAATGGTAGCTACAAGCCCTAAATCCAATTCCGCTTATGTAGCTGTTAGCAAGGCACTGGATGACGTAGAAAACAAAAACACAGGAGAAGTTCCCATGCATCTCAGGAATGCGGTGACACCGGGCATGAGTAAATTGGGATATGGGGTGGGCTATAAATATGCCCATGATTATCCGGGCAATATTGTTGACCAGCAGTATCTGCCTGATGAAATGAAAGGAACCATATATTATGAACCTTCCTCTAACGGATATGAAGCGAGAATAAAAGAATGGCTTGACAAACGAAGAAAAAGACAAGAAAAGGAAACCCTTTAAGGAAATATTTTATTATTCGTTGTTATTACTTTATTAATCGTTGTTATTGCATGTTAGTATATAATAAATTCTGGGTAAAATAGATATAGATATGTAGATAGATATTTATATATAGATAAAATAATAACCGGTGTATATGAGATGCATTATATATTGCAAAATACTATTAAATTATACTATATAAAAACTATATAAATATATATATTAATATTAATAGATATATGAATTACTATAGTTATAAAAAAGCCGGATAATGTTAATTAACACCGTTAATTTATCATTATCCGCGAAAGGACGAAATCAAAACTAACAATAAAGCAGGGGAGAATTAAACTATGTCTGAAAGAATTATATACTTTGATCATGCAGCAACTACATGGGTTAAACCGGAAGTACTGGAAGCTATGCTGCCATATTTTACGGAAAAATACGGGAATCCGTCCACTGTTTATTCAGTAGGAAGGGAAAGCAAAAAGGGAATAGAGGAAGCAAGGGATAAGGTAGCCTTTGCCCTGGGAGCGCAATCCAGGGAAATATTTTTTACCGGTTCAGGTACGGAAGCAGACAACTGGGCAATTAAAGGAGTGGCATATTCAAATAGAAATAAGGGAAGACACATAATAACATCCAACATAGAACACCATGCAGTACTTAATACCTGCAAATACCTTGAACAGGAAGGCTTTGAAGTAACTTATCTTCCCGTTGACAAGGACGGGCTGCTGGACCCTGAACAGGTGAGAGAAGCTATCAGGCCTGACACAATACTGGTCACCATAATGTATGCCAACAATGAAATAGGAACAATCCAGCCTATTGCGGAAATAGGGAAAATAACCAGGGAAAAAGGTGTGCTTTTCCATACCGATGCTGTTCAGGCAGTTGGAAATATAAAAATTAATGTAAATGATTTAAATGTTGACCTTTTATCTCTTTCTGCCCATAAATTTTATGGTCCCAAAGGTGTTGGAGCCCTGTATATAAGGAGAGGCACCAAGATTTCATCTTTCATGCAGGGTGGAGCCCAGGAAAGGGGCAGAAGGGCAAGTACTGAGAACGTGCCTGGAATAATCGGTCTGGGCAGAGCAATTGAACTTGCTTATGAAAATCTTGAGAGCAAAAATCAAAAAGTGCTCGAATTAAGAGAAAGATTAATAGACGAAGTATTAACCAAAATCCCTTATGTCCGTTTGAATGGCCATAGAGAAAAGAGACTTCCCGGAAATGCGAACTTTTCATTTGAGTTCATAGAGGGAGAATCCCTTTTGCTCATGCTTGACATGAAAGGTATTGCGGCATCCAGCGGTTCAGCTTGTACATCCGGCTCACTGGATCCTTCACATGTACTTCTGGCCATAGGATTACCCCATGAAATTGCCCATGGTTCATTAAGATTGACCCTGGGAGAGGATAATACCCAGGAAGATATAGATTATCTTATGGAAATTTTACCCGATATAGTTACAAGGCTAAGGGAAATGTCTCCATTATATGAATCTGTTAAAGCTAAAGAAAAATGTGAATGTGAAAGAGGGAATAAAAATGTATAGTCAAAAGGTTATGGATCATTTTATGAATCCCAGAAATGTAGGGGAAATAGAAGACGCAGACGGGGTAGGCCAGGTTGGAAACCCAGTATGCGGTGATATCATGAAAATGTATCTCAAGATTAAGGATAATGTAATAGTGGATGCTAAATTTAAAACATTCGGATGCGGCGCGGCTGTAGCTACAAGCAGCATGGCAACCGAGATGGTAAAAGGCAAAACAATTGAAGAGGCTTTAAAAATTACTAATAAAGCTGTAGCTGAGGCACTGGACGGACTGCCTGCGAATAAAATGCACTGTTCTAACCTTGCTGAAGAAGCAATAAGGGCAGCTATCGAGGATTACATGATGAAGAACGGGATTCCGGTTTCTTCTACAGGAGATATCAAGCAGAACTGCAGCAGGAGATGCAATGATATCTATGCCGAAATTGAAGAAGATGATGAATGAAGCTTTACTAAGGAGAGGTACGGGAACCGGTGAAGAAGGAAAAGGTTATCGTAGGAATGAGTGGCGGCGTTGACAGTTCTGTCACTGCCGCTTTACTTTTGGAAAAAGGTTATGACGTTATTGGGGTTACCATGCAAATATGGCCCGACACCAAGGAGGAGAGAATTGCCGAAAGGGCCGGATGCTGTTCCTTGGCGGCGGTTGATGATGCAAGGAAGGTGGCCAATAAATTATCAATACCCTATTATGTAATGAATTTTAAAGAAATATTTGGTGAAAAGGTAATAAAATATTTTATAAATGAATACACGGAGGGAAAGACCCCAAATCCTTGCATAATGTGCAACAAGTATATTAAATTTGAAGCGCTGCTGAACAAGGCCATAGCAATGGGAATAGATTATGTTGCAACAGGCCACTATTCCAGAATTGAATACGATAGTAACAAAAAGAGGTATTTATTAAAGAAATCAGTAACGTCGGAAAAGGACCAAACCTATGTGCTATATAATCTTACACAGGACCAATTGAGCAGGACACTTTTTCCGCTTGGGGATTATACCAAGGAAGAGGTTAGGCAGTTAGCAAAAAAGTACGGGCTTCATGTGGCATCCAAGGCCGAAAGCCAGGAAATATGCTTTATTGAAGACAATGACTATGCCAGATTCATAAGTGAAAACACCGATAAGGAAATAAAGCCAGGATACTTTGTGGATACCAAGGGTAATATTTTAGGCAAGCACAAGGGAATAATCCATTATACGGTAGGGCAGAGAAAGGGCCTTGGCATTGCGCTTGGAAAACCAATGTATGTGGTTAGGATAGATGTCGAAAACAACCTGGTTGTCCTTGGTGATGAAAGTGAAGTATTTTCAAAAACTCTTACGGCAAATCAGGTAAACCTGATTTCCGTGGATAAGATTACAGATAAAATGAGGGTAACTGCCAAGATAAGGTATACAGCAAAAGAAGCGCCTGCCACTATTTACCCGCTTGAAGAGGGGAGAGTAAAAGTTGAATTTGACTATCCCCAGCGGGCAATTACTCCCGGACAGGCAGTGGTCTTTTATGACGGCGATATTGTTGTGGGCGGAGGTACTATTGAATATTCTTCCACAGGCTCATGACAGGAACTTCATTACAAGCTGCATTACAAGCAAAACAAGCAAAAATGAGCTTCATGAATCGGATGAATCGGATTCATGAAGCTCATTTTTGTTTCTCCGTACTTTTTATTGCCTTTATAATTTATTTATTTTTATTGCCTTTAATGCTGAAATTCTCATTAATCAACCTGGCTGTTTCTTCCTCATTACATATATAATAATAAGGAGATGAATCAATGGAATAACCCGGGAGGATATATGTATTTATCTTATCCATATTGAATTCCTTTATATTAAAGTTGCTTATCTGGTTCAGCACTTCACTTAACGAAATATTCGTCTTAAGATTTTCAAAAATCGCGTCAATTATATCGTTCACTTTTGAAAGATATGTTATTTTCGCTTTCTGCTTCACAAACTCCTTTATAAAATTCTGCTGGGCTTCAATTCTTTTTAAATCCGAACCGTCGTAATACTGCAGCATTTCCTTGGTATAAGGGCCGTTGGGGTGCCTGAACCTTAAATAATCCACAGAGTTTTTACCATCCAAGAGTTGTCTTCCTTTTTTAATATGTATGTGAAGGTTCTGCCAAGGATCGTCATAATCCAGGTCTAAAGGTATATCGATCCAAACCCCACCAAGCATATCAATTATTTCACTTATGGTGTCAAGATTGAAATAAACATAATATTCTATATCCAGCCCCAGCATATCGCTTAAAATCTTCAAAAGCAGGCTGTTTCCGCCCCTATTTGCAAATATTGAATTAATTTTTACCGATTTACCGTTTTCAAGGGTGACTTTTGTGTCTCTAGGTACAGACATTATGTTAATTTTATATGTCTGGGGGTCATAATTTACCACCATTATTGTATCCGTGTTGGCTTCGGACTTGTCTCCCACAAGAACAACAACATTTATAGGATCCTTTTGCTTAACGAATTGCTGTACTGCATTATCCAAAAAAGTATTATTGCTTTCGGATATAGCTTCCTCTGCAGAGTATGTTTTTAAGTAATTTAATATCATTAACCCTGTAATAAATAAAAATGTCATCAATATTGATGTCAATGCAAAATAAAACTTCCTCACGTTCATAGTGTCAATTTGCTCCTTTATATATTAATACCTGCGGTATCAACATTTAATTATATCAACATTTAATTATAAATGATACCTTCTTAATAGTAAACACATTCTTTTGTTTTGTTACATTTCATTCTTTTGATTCATTTTACTTCTTGCTATTTTTTCTCCGATTCTTTTTCTTCCCGGTGCCCGGATTCATTATCATTGCTACCGATGTTTGCAAGGGGATTGCTAAATACGGCATTTCTTAACTGGGAATCGTCCACATGCGTGTAAATTTCCGTCGTGGAAATACTTTCATGGCCGAGAATTCTCTGAAGGGCTCTTATATCCACATTGCCGTATCTATACATAAGCGTAGCTGCGGTGTGCCTGAGCTTGTGGGTGGAATACCTTTCCGGATCAAGGCCCGCCAGCATAATATATTTTTTAACGATACTTTGAACGGTTTTATTGGATATCCTTTGTTTTCTTTCGCTTAAAAACAATGCGTTTTTGTCTTTTACACCGTTAACGGGCCTGACTTTTAAATAGTTGTTTATTGCATTAATGCAGGCATTATTTAAATATATCGTCCGTTCCTTGTTTCCTTTACCAATAACTGTAAGAGTATCGTTTTTAATATTGTTAATATTAATATTTACCAATTCCGAAAGCCTTAGTCCGCAGTTTAAAAATAATGTAATTATTGCGTAATCCCGTTCACGGTGTTTTCCGTCAATGGAATTCAAAAGACGTTTGCTTTCATCTATATTAAGGTATTTGGGCAGACGTTTTAATATTTTTGGTGAATCCAGTTCCGAAGCCGGATTGTAATCCAGCAATTTGGCTTTTGTTGTCAGATAATTAAAGAAAGATTTTATACTGGCAACTTTACGGGCACGTGAACTTGAATTATTATCACGTTCACGGCTTAAAAAAGACATAAACTCATATAAATCACTTAATGTTATGGTTTTTATAAAATCAATATCTATATCTGAAATATCAATATTTTCAAAATCTGCTGAAGAAGGATTTACAGATTTCTTATGAAGCTTCATAAATCTGAAAAAAAGCCTAAGGTCATAAAAATATTCTTTTACGGTATTTTTTGATTTGCCTTTGATGGTTTCCATGTAATTAAGGAAATCTTTTAATATAATCGGTGCATCATTGTATAACTCGTTTAAATCAGGCATAAAACTTATCTCCTCCTACATCCGATTATACAAAATTTTTATTTTGTATAATCGGATTATTATGTTTTCTCTATTGCTTTAGTCACAAAATCTTGCAATCATTATGCTTACGGTAATTATGCCTACGGTAATTTTGTCGCTGAATTATTTTGAAATTCATTTTTTGCTCTCAAAAATGAGCCTGCATTTATCAGCCCTATATTTAGTTATAACAAATTCAACAATTTGACCGCTCTTGGAGTAAATAATATTTTCAATCTTTATAAGAGGTTGTCCAACTTGAATTTCAAGATATTTTGAATCTTCCTGGCTGCTGTGAATCACTTCGAGCATACTTTTGGATTTTTCGGGTACAAGCGGATATTTACCTTTTAAAATCTCATGGGAGGCCTGTGATGACAACACATTGTCTATTATATCCGGAAACAGGTTTAAAGGTATGTATGAAACATTTATTGAGTATATTTCGTTCCCATATTTTGTCTGATAAATAATTTCAGCAAATTCCACCTTATTATAATGGGACAACGGTATGTTAAAAACGGACCGCAGCTTGTCAAAACAAGTATCATTTATAACTCTGGTGCTGATTATAATTCTGTCGTCTGTGGACTGGTAATCCAGTATTGAAGGTGTAAATCCCGAATAATCCTTGATATCGATTCTTTTTTTATTTCTGGATACAAACGTTCCTTTGCCTTTTATTTTGTACAGCTGACCGCTGTTTGTAAGTTCAGTTATGGCTTGACGAACGGTAGGACGGCTGATGTTATATTCCTGACACAACTCGAGCTCCGACGGTATTTTTTCATCTTCCTTATACTCTCCGTTCTCAATTTTCTTTAAAATAATAGACTTTAACTGACAATAAAGAGGTTCACTACTGTACCTGTTAATCAACTTGAATATGACCCCCCTACCTTAAGAAATATATAAAGAATATATATAATCATAAAAAAATAAATATATATCAGATATAACGGATATATAAATATAAATAAATATATATATCACCTATCAATATATATAAATATATAAATATTTATAAACATCTATAAATATTTGAAAACAGTATTTGATAAATCATCCAAAAAATATACATTATAATAATACCATAATCTACATAAAATTTGTATTTGTATCAAATTATATTAAAATATTCTATTTATATAAAATATTCTACAATATAAAAATACTTTATTCAACTTATCTTTTTATATCTTTAAAAATTTAATTTCTATAATCCTGTATTTGATACTATACTTTTATTTCCACATCCAAAGCTTTTAGATCGCCATTTTCAAGTTGTTCAAGCAAAGGATTAACATGGTTGTTTATAAAATCATCAACCTGTTCGGGCGCGCAGCCAATAAATTTTTCAGGGTTAAGAAGGGCTTGAAGTTCTTCGCTGTCAATACCGATAGCTTTGTCATTTAATATCCTTTCTATCAGGTCGTTTGGCTTGCCTTCTTCCTTAACCTTCTTTGCTGCTTCCATTGAGTGTACTCGGATTCTTTCATGTATTTCCTGCCTGTCCTTTCCTTTTTTAACCGCTTCCATAAGGATATTCTCCGTTGCCATGAAAGGCAGCTCGTCCATAAGATGTTTTTCTATTACTTTCGGATAAACCACCAAACCAGAAGTCACATTAATATATAAATTTAATATTGCGTCAACTGCCAGGAAACTCTCTGAAATAACAATTCTCCTGTTTGCCGAATCATCCAGGGTCCTTTCCAGCCACTGGGTTGAGGCGGTAATTGCAGGATTAAGCACATTTACAATAACATACCTGGCCAGAGAAGATATTCTTTCACACCTCATGGGATTCCTCTTATATGCCATGGCTGACGAACCAATCTGTTTTTTCTCGAAAGGCTCTTCAATTTCCTTCATGTGCTGAAGAAGCCTTATATCATTACTGAATTTATACGCACTTTGGGCTATGCCGCTTAAAACGTTCAATATCCTGCTGTCCTGTTTCCTCGTATAGGTTTGTCCGGATACTGGATATACTGAATCAAATCCCATCTTTTTGGCAATAAGCATGTCAAGTTTCTTCACTTTCTCATAATCTCCGTCAAAGAGTTCAAGGAATGAGGCCTGAGTTCCCGTTGTGCCTTTGGAACCAAGTAATTTCATATTTTTTAGTACATAATTCAAATCCTCAAGGTCTATAAGCAAGTCCTGTATCCACAGACAGGCCCTTTTTCCCACAGTTACGGGCTGAGCAGGTTGAAAATGAGTAAAACCCAGTGTTGGCAGGGATTTGTATTTCAATGCAAAATCAGACAGGTTTTTTATAACTTTCAATATTTTTACTTTTAATATTTCAAGGGCTTCTTTCATAATAATTATATCCGTATTATCACCCACATAACAGGAAGTGGCGCCGAGATGGATAATTCCCCTGGCTTTCGGGCACTGCTCTCCGTATGCATGAACATGTGCCATAACGTCATGCCTGAATTCCTTCTCTTTTTGCTCTGCAACATCATAATTTATATCATCCTTGTGCCTTTTTAATTCTTCTATTTGCTCATCGGTTATATCCAATCCCAGTTCTTTTTCCGCTTCCGCAAGAGCGATCCACAAGGCTCTCCAGGTCCTGAACTTTTTATCAGGCGAAAAAAGCTCTATCATCTCCTTACTTGAATACCTTGTATTAAAGGGTGTTTCATACATATTCCTGTTCATAAGCCACAACTACCTCCTGACATCCGAATTATTGCATTACTTGCTTTATGACACGTAAGAAATTACCTCCGGCAATTTTGCTTACAATATCTGTAGTATAATTCATTTTTAGCAATTCTTCAATAATATTCTCTATGTATTTAACTCCGTCTATCCCGTCAAACACCGGCTCCATCTGATCAAAATCCGCGCCTATTCCCACATGATCTTCCCCGGCAATGCTGATTATATGCTCAATATGCCTTATTGCATCGCTAACGGAGTGAACTCCGGCCTGGTTTAAAAAATACGGGTATAAATTAATTCCTATTACACCGCCGTTCTCCTTTACAGCCTTTATCTGTTCGTCAGTGACATTTCTCCTGTGATTTAAAACTGCCCTGGCATTGGAATGGGATAATATAACAGGCTGTTGTGATAATGTTATTACATCCCAGAAGCCCCTTTCGGAAATGTGTGACAGATCAATAAGCATTCCGAGCCTGTTCATTTCTCTTACCACTTCCCTGCCGAAATTCGTGAGTCCGCCGCCTGTAATGCCTTCTGCCACCCCGTCCGCTATTTCATTCCTGTTGTTCCAGGTAAGACATATGCTCCTTACTCCAAGCTTATAAAACATCCTAAGGGCCGCAAGACTTCCCTGCAGGGCTTCGCCCCCTTCAATGGAAAGAATGGCCGCCACTTTGTTTTCATTTAATGATGTCACAATATCGTTGTAATTACAACATAACATCATGTCATCCTTATACGTTTTCCATTGTTCATAAAACTTATCTATTAATTCAATTGCCCTTTTCATAGCCCTTCCGCCATAATATTCAGGGGAAATAAAGGCAGCAAAAAACTGGACATATTTGCCTCTTTTTTTCATACGTTTGATGTCCAGATTTAGAGAATTGGAATAAATATTCTCGCCGGTGGCAATTAATTTAGTAAGCGTGTCGGTATGAGCATCCACAATTATCATTTTAACCCCTCAATCTTACCTTTTTGATAATTCTCAATAAAAAGCATTTTTTATGAAATTAACATTTATTACTTGTTTATGATTGCCGTTTTTACTATGGATAAATACTTCAATAACGTCAAATCTTATGTTTTTATTAAATAAATTCCTTTGACTTATATAAACTTTGGCAAGGCTTTTAATCCTGTCTTGCTTAACCTTATTTACCGCTTCCGATGGTGTTCCGAATAAAAGACCGCCTCTCGTTTTTACCTCTATAAAGCAAATATATTCATCATCAGCAGCAATAATGTCTATTTCGCCAAGTCTGGAAAACCTATAGTTAGTCTCGAGTATTGTATAACCCTCTTCCACCAGGTAATCTACTGCCACCTTTTCTCCCACAAGGCCTAAATCCCGGCCGGATTTCCTTTTCCTATTTGAGTTTTTCATATTGCCTTTCACCGTATTTTTGATCAAGGTCAATTACAAAAGCAAGAATTTCCGCTACTATCCCGTACAAATGAGGAGGTATTTCGTTATCAAGTTTTAGAGCATATAACGATTCTGCAAGGCCCTCGTCATGATATATAGGGACATTGCTTTCTTTTGCTTTTTCAATTATTTTTTCAGCAACCAAACCCTTACCTTTGGCAACTACTACCGGCGCATTATTATGTTCAGGGTCGTACCTTAACGCAACCGCATGCTTCTTTTTAAACTTCAAACCGATCCAGCTCCTGTATTTATCATATTTAATAATAAACTAAATTCCATAAGTTAGATTCTAACGTCTATATTCAAATCGTTTAAATACAGGTTCTTATTCGCCCTGTTCTCCCGTACTTTTTCGGCATTATGTGAAACATTTTCATCCGAAAGATTGTCAGAAACATTGCTTAAAATATCAGGCTGTTTTGTTTTTGCTTTTATATCAACAGGCAAATAACCCGCTTCCCGCAGGAATGATAAGAAGTTCCCGTAATTTTCCTTGAGAAAACCCCGGACCTGTTCATTTTCCACTTCCATATCAATATATACGGCTGTTTTATTCCTAATGGTGATAAGGGCCTTAAAATAGCCCATATATTTAAGCTGAAGCAACAAGCATACACTTATATTATCCGTATTAACAGGATTAAGCTGTCTACTGGAATTTTTCCCTTTCTTCTTCATAATATATAAATTTCCTGACGGCGAATCTGTTAGAAACTTAATAGGGACTTGAACCAAAAGGAAATTATTGCTTAAAGTATTAAGTATATTTAAATCCTGTTTAAGTGAATTTATAAAATTAGAAGGAAGTTTGGCTATAATATGGTTACCTTTCCCGCTGTCAACTAAATCCACCATTTTGCTCAAAACAGTCCTGATTTTTTCCAGCTGGTCCCTATTACTTTCGGCAGCATTGCTTTTTTCCGAATCATCCGCAGCTATCCTAATCATATCATTGGCATTCATATCATTGGCATCCGTTTTTATATCTTTTTCAACCATATTAGTATCAGGCCCGTTCATTAATTCCCTTAAGAGAAAACCAAATTCTTCAACTGTGGACGCTATATTAGACCGGTCTAAATTCTTATCATTTATAATGCCTTCAATCAGGCTGCTTAACAATGACCTGGTTTTATCCTGGATGTTTAATACATAATTAATAGCAGTATGATTATTAGGTATAGGATAACCGTTACTGACCTCAACATTGCTTATAACGTTACTTATACCGTTATTTATGTTAACACTGTTATTAATATTGCTTGAAAAATTATTATTTACGGAATCGGTGTTTGTGTGCTTGTCATTATTCGTATAATTTACGGCTTTATTATAATTATACATCCTGTTGGAGTAATTAACGTAATTGCCGCTTATATTATTGCCGTTTCTGCTGCCTACGGTAATGCTGCTGTCGTTCATGCTCTTCATATCTTTCATATTTGCAAAATTATTTTCACCGTTGCTGTTGCAATTACCGTCATTGTTTTTACTGTCGTTATTATTGTTGTTATTGTTGATATTATTACTTGAGTTATCGTAAATACCGGCATGTTCAAATCCGCTTTCAATGAGAGATGGTTCATAAACGGCAGCAATACTGTCGGAACTAATTTTCCTTAGAACAATCTGCATGGAGCTGTCATTATTTATACCGGATCTATTGATATTCACCTTTAGGTCCAGGACATCACCTTTTTTAACGGAGACACCAGGTTGAACGGACGCTGTCAAAAGGCTTTCATCAAGCAGTTTGAGCAAAACCTTACCCTGGTATACTTCCATTACCCTGGCTTTAATAACGGTCCCCTCAATCAATTGGGGGATGTTTATTTTTAACACATTCTCCGTTGTCAGAAAATGCTCTGGAATAAAAACATCAATTTTCATATACTATCACTTATACGAGTAACTCCACACCATTTATGCAAGATACTTCTCAACAAAACTTATTCTATGTATCGGACAAATACCGTATTTCTTTATAGCGTTAATATGCTCTTTTGTGCCGTAGCCCTTGTGCTTGGCAAAGCCATATTGGGGATATACCGAATCCAATTCTTCAATCATTCTGTCCCTTGTTACTTTTGCCAAAATTGAAGCAGCAGCAATGGAAATGCTCAAATTATCACCTTTTATAATTACTTTCTGTTCAATGTTCAGTCTATCAAGATGAACCGCATCAATAAATAAAATATCCGGAACAAGGCTTAAATTTCTGACCGCTTCTTCCATTGCCAGTTTAGTGGCATTTAGAATATTTATTTTATCAATCTGCTTTTCGTCTACAATACCTATACCATAAGATATGGCTTTTTCCTTTATCTCATCGTATAGCTTATCCCTTTGCTTGGGAGTTAATTTTTTTGAATCTTTCAAATTCTCAATATATACATCCTGGGGAAGTATTACTGCCGCGGCTACGACAGGGCCGGCCAACGGCCCTCTCCCGGCCTCATCTATTCCCGCTATGTATGTTACTCCTTTCATGTACATTTCCTTTTCAAAAATGCACATATTTTCAAATCTTATTTTTTCCTTCTCCAGTTTATCTATTGATGGTTTTTTATCAGGCATATGATTGTTTTCACTTCCGTTCATATGATAATACTATTCATCTTCATGGGGGCTTTCCAGAGTAATTCTGCCGATTTTTCCGCCCCTGAATTCATCGAGTACTATTGAAGCAATACGGTTTAAATCCACGATTCCTCCTGATACCAGGCAACCCCTGTTTCTGCCCGCTATTTCCAGTAGTTGGTATCCCAGCTGGTCTTCTTCATTTATTTCCTCGCCGCCTTCGCCAATATTCATCTTGTACCTGGATTTCAGGGAAGCAGGATAGCTTCTGTACAGTTTTTCCATGAGTTTAGATGCAATCTCGACCATATCAAGGATTTCATCTTTGATAGCCCCGGTAAAGGCAAGGTTCAACGCCACCTCCGGGTCATCAAATTTAGGCCATAGTATACCAGGCATATCCAGCAATTCAATGCCCTTCACAAGCCTTATCCATTGCTTCTGCCTGGTTACACCAGGTTTATCTCCCGTAAGGGTTATGGATTTACCGGCTATTTTATTTATAAGGGATGATTTGCCCACATTCGGAATTCCAACTACCATGGTTCTAACAGGCCGATATATTTTCCCTTTTTGCATTTCCCTTTCGATTTTATCCCTTGATATTTCAAGAAGCTTGGATTTAAGCTCCTCAATGCCTTTTCCGCGTATTGAATCGATAAAAACATTTGGAAAGCCTCTGGATGAATACCAGTGGCCCCACTGCTGAGACAACTTATCATCCGCAAGGTCTGCCTTATTAAAAACCACAATCCTCGGTTTGGATTTCAGTATTTTATCAATATCGGGATTTTTACTGCTTAAAGGTATTCTTGCATCAAGTATTTCAATAACAACATCAACAAATTTCAAGTTTTCAGCAACAAGTCTTCTGGCTTTTGCCATATGGCCCGGAAACCACTGTATGTTCATTGGTATCTCTCCTCGGTGTCATTTATCTTTCTATAGTATCATATTATCATTTTATTATTCCCAAATCTTTTAAAGGCCATATTCTTAAAATTGCTTTTCCTCGAATCCGGTTAAATTCTACAAATCCAATCGTCCTGCTATCCTTGCTGTATTCCCTGTTATCTCCCATAACAAAAACAGTGTTTTCAGGAACTACTACAGGAAAGTCCATCACATCTTTATATGTTTTTCCCTTGACGTAAACTTCTTCAAGTTTTTCCCCATTAACGTAAACATATCCTTCTATTATATCAATCTTGTCGCCAGGCAAACCAATTACCCTTTTAATATAATCAATTTCAGCCACAGCCGGAAAAGCCCTGCTTAAAGATCCCCATTTACCGGAAATTGAGTTGCTTGCCGAAGGCAAGCTCTGGTAACGTAATACTACAATGTCACCTCTTTTGGGGGGGTGAAAAAAATATCCCAATTTATAAATTAGGAGTTTTTGACCGTTAAAAAGAGTATCCTCCATCGAGATACCGTTTACAATGACAGGTTCAATTACAAAACCTCTTATTATCACCACTATCAATATTGCAAAAACAAAAATTTTAATCCAGTCTATAATTTCAAATAAAATCTTTTTATATATTTCTTTTTTCTCCATAAGCAAACCCTACTTTGATTATGCTGTTGATAACAGGCTATAAAAATAAGGCATACATTATTCAAGGTTATTCCCTGAACGGTTATCACCTTTTCCCTTTTGTATGCCTTATTTTCATTACTATTTAACTTCTTCCTGGGCTTCTTGAACCTGAGCTGCTTCGTTCTGTTCGTCCGGCTTATTGATTAGTTTCTCTTTTACTTTAGCCGACTTACCGACTCTCTTACGCAGGTAGTACAGTTTTGCTCTTCTTACTTTACCTTTTCTTACTATTTCAATTTTTTCAATTTTGGGTGAATGTAATAGTAATACTCTTTCTACCCCTACACCGTAAGATATTTTTCTTACGGTAAATGTTTCGCTCAAACCTGTACCTCTACGTGCAATAACCGTACCTTCAAAAACCTGGATTCTCTCCCTGTTACCTTCCTTGATTTTTAGATGTACTCTGACGTAATCACCAATATTAAATTGAGTTACATCTTTTTTCAATTGTTCTTGTTCGATAGCCCTGATTAAATCCATTATTATCCGTATCCTCCTTCTTTCCAAGACGTTCTTGTAAAATAAATTTCATATCTTTTTATTGCTATTTTACAGCGGACCGTCTGTTATTCACACGAATTGTATTATACCATAGTAATTTTTCCATGTAAACAAATATTCTTTAAAATCTGTATCTATTGATGAAAATTCGTATTTACTCCCTGTTTTTGATTGCTTTTAATCCTTCTTGCAATAGTTTTTTATCATTTTCATCCAATTTTAGCTTGCTAAATAAATCCGGCCTTCTTAAATAGGTTCTGACAAGGGATTGCTGCCTGCGCCATTTTTCAATATTGGCATGATGACCCGATATTAATACGTCCGGTACTTTTTTACCTAAAAAGTCATAGGGTCTTGTATACTGGGGGTACTCAAGCATACCGTTGAAATGAGACTCCTGCATGTATCCTTCTTCACTTGACAACACTCCCGGAAGAGTCCTGGTTATGCTGTCAATAAGGACCATGGCAGGCAGTTCACCTCCCGTCAGCACGTAATCGCCGATAGATATTTCCTCATCTACTATTATTTCTATTATTCTTTCATCTATACCCTCGTAATGCCCGCATAAAACCACTATATGTTCTAATTTTCTCAGTTCGTTTATTTTTTCCTGGTTCAAAACTTTTCCCTGAGGGCTCATATATACCACGTAAGGCTTATAATCAAGGTTAGATGCAATCGAAAGGTAAGCATCATATATGGGCTGAGCCATCATTACCATCCCGGCTCCGCCGCCATAAGGATAATCATCCGTTTTTTTATGTTTATCCTTGGAAAAATCCCTGATGTTAATTAAATTTATTTTAACAATGCCTTTTTCCTGTGCCCTTCCGATAATGCTTTCACCCAGTACGGGCAAAAACATATCCGGGAATATTGTTAAAACATCAAATATCATGCTACACCAAACCTTCCGGGAGAATAACCCTAATTATCCTTTCCTCGATTAATACTTCCTTTACAACGCTTTTTAGAGCTGGTATTAGTATTTCTTTACCTTCCTTGTTTTTTACCACGTATACATCATTGCTCGGAGTCTTTATAACATCTACCACGGTTCCCAGCTCATTTTGGGTTTCCAATTCATATACATTACAACCTACTATATCACAAATCAGGTAAGTACCCGGTTCAAGCTTTACAGTATGTTTTCTGTCCACCTTGATAAATAATCCCTTAATCAGCTGGGCATTATTCATGTCGTTTACTTCCTTAAATTTCAGCAAAACCAGATTGTTTCCGATAACCCTTACCTTTTCCACATTATATACCTGAAGACAGTTATCATCATTTCCCACGTAAGCCCATTCCAAATCGTAATATCTATCAGGGTTATCCGTTAACGGCATAACCTTTACCTCGCCCTTTATGCCATGGGTATTTATAATTTTCCCAATTGTAATATATTCGAGCAATATAAATCCCACCCTCTAAAAAAGCCCCCTGTTAAGGGAGCTTTTTTATTAATTGAATAATTAATATTGTTGAATATTATTGAATAATTTCTACAACTACTCTCTTGTTTTTCTTAACTGCCGCTGCTTTCATAACGGTCCTGATCGCTTTTGCAATTCTTCCCTGTTTACCGATTACTTTTCCCATATCATCAGGAGCAACCCTTAATTCAAGTATTAATGATTTTTCACCTTCTACTTCATTGACTGAAATTTCATCTGGATTATCTACAAGTGCTTTGACAATTGTTTCAAGCAGCTCTTTCATTTTAATACCTCCTGTGTCATATCTTTATTATTTTTATTCAATAATACCTGATTTTTTTAAAAGCGCTCTTACCGTATCGGTAGGTTGCGCACCATTTTTAATCCACTTTAGTGCTTTTTCTTTATCAATATTTATCACCGATGGTTCTGAGGCAGGGTTGTAATACCCAATCTCCTCAATGAAACGTCCATCGCGAGGAAATCTTGAATCAGAAACAACAACTCTGTAATGTGGATTTTTCTTGGCTCCCATCCTCTTTAATCTTATTCTGACTGCCAATGTCTTCACCTCCTGTTAATGTTTCAAATTGCATAAAATAAAATATATAGAATTATATAATTATATATAAAACTAAGTTATAAAACTAAAACGGCAGACGGAAACCTTTCAAATTCCTCTTTCCACGTTTCCCTACATTATCCAAAGTCTTCATCAAACTCTTCATATTTTCAAAATCCCTGAGCAACCTGTTAACATCCTGGATAGTCGTACCGCTTCCTGATGCTATTCGTTTTTTTCTGCTGTAGTCAATAATTGAAGGATTGTTCCTTTCTTCCTTTGTCATGGACTTTATAATTGCTTCGGTGTGCACAAGTTTTTTCTCGTCAACCTGAATATTTTTCATCATCTTCGGCGTTACACCGGGCAACATATTGATAATCTGCTCAAGGGGTCCCATTTTCTTCAACTGTTCCATCTGCTCCAAAAAATCATCCAGTGTAAATTGCTGGGTTCTCAGTTTCTTTTCAAGTTCCGCAGCCTTTTTTTCATCAAAAGATTCCTGGGCCTTCTCAATTAAACTCAATATGTCTCCCATTCCCAGGATCCTTGACGCCATACGGTCAGGAAAAAACTGTTCAAGATCATTCAGTTTTTCACCCATACCCACAAATTTTATGGGTTTCTGGGTAACAGTTTTTACTGACAGTGCAGCTCCGCCCCGTGTATCACCGTCAAGTTTCGTAAGTATTACCCCATCAATTCCTATTTTCTGGTTGAATGTGTCTGCAACATTAACAGCATCCTGTCCCGTCATAGAGTCAACCACAAGCAGTATTTCCTGGGGTTTTACTGCATTCTTTATATTTACAAGCTCCTCCATCAATTCTTCATTTATATGAAGTCTGCCTGCAGTATCGATTATTACTACGTCATGCTGCTTTTCAGCGGCATATGCCAATGCTTTGAGGGCAATTTTCTCAGGCCTCTTTTCATTCTCCTGCTTATATACAGGGATACCAAGCTGGGAACCTACTACTTCAAGCTGTTTTATTGCTGCAGGCCTGTAAATGTCACATGCAACCAGCAGAGGGTTTTTTCCCTGCTTTCGAAGAAAATTGGCCAGCTTTCCTGATGTAGTTGTTTTACCGGATCCCTGCAATCCCACCATCATGTAGACGGAAGGAGGTTTCGATGAAAAGGTTAATTTAGCAGGAACTTCTCCAAGCAGCTTTATTAATTCTTCATGCACAACTTTAATAACCTGCTGTCCCGGAGTTAAACTTTCCAGTACATCCTGGCCCACTGCCCTCTCGGAAACACTGTTTATAAAGTCCTTTACCACTTTATAGTTAACATCTGCCTCGAGCAAAGCAAGTTTTACCTCTCTCATCATTTCCTTTACGTCTTTTTCGGTAACTCTTCCTTTGCCCTTGAACTTATTTATGGCATCCTGCAACTTGGACGATAAGCTTTCAAATATGGCCATCCCTTAACTCCTTCCGATTTCTTATTCTTCATTCCTATTCTTAATTTCAAATTCTTTCCGATTTCATATTCTATTTCTATATTCTCTCATTCCCTGTTCTTCTTATCTTACTTAATCTCTTCTTATATGGTTTCCAACAGTTTATTTACATAATCCTTAATCATGCCTACTTTTTTCCTGTCATCATCAACCATATTTTCTATATTAATGCACTCAACTGTATAAAGTATCTTTTCAGCAATTGATTTCTGTACAAAATGCTTTTCCAGCAGTTTCAGTTTTTTTTCGGCGTTTATTAAAATTTCCTTTCCCCTTTTTAAATTATCATAAACACCCTGCCTGCTTATTCCTAGGTGCTCAGCTATTTCTCCCAGTGAATAATCATTGTTGTAATGCAAATCCAGTATCTCATACTGTCGCTGTGTCAGCAGCTGACCGTAAAGGTCCAGCAATAACGCAAATTCATAAATATTTTCCATCTTATTCACCATAAAAATAAGGTGTAAAGTTATAATACTTTACACCTTATTTTAAAACTGTTTTATCATATTGTCAATAGCATAATTAACTAGAGGCATAATTAAAGAGTTTAATTAATTAGATCAATTTAAATACCCTGTTTATTCCTGGTGAAAGGCGGAGTCTTACAACCGGCTTTCCGTTCTCTTCCTGTGCTTTAATTATATTGCCATAAACCAGGTCTTTTATTGACGTATACCCTTTTTTCAATTCTATGCGGACTTCGTCATACCAGGGCTGGAATGAATGCAAAATAAAGCAATCGTTATCATACATAAAGAGTGCTACCTTCGAGTATGAGTCCAAAAGCAGGGGCATGTTTCTACTGAAGACCTGCCTGATTGGAAGAAGTATCTTTCTCGGATAATTGTATAGGTCTCCGTAGTCTTCCGGTATGGTAAGGATATATAGCCTGCCTTTTCCGTATAAGGTTTTAAGCAGAATTGGGAAACTGTTATCTTCTCCGAAGCCTGCAATTAGTTCCCAGGTATCATTTGTCTGGAATTCCAGTTGTGGAAGCAAAATTGCTTTGGCAGATTCTTCGCATCCGCCAAAGCATATTCCCCCGTCATTTGAGTAAGCATAGCGGTTTACCCACGTTTTGCGGTCGCTTACGGTCACATTTGCAAACATTTCCTGAAATCCAAGGGGTGTAACCGCCTTAACAAATCCGGAAGTCAAAATTACATCAGCCCCATTCATCAGACTCCTATGAATTTTCATAAGAATATCCTTGTCCATTGAGGCGCTTTCCGTGAGAAATACGGTTTGAGCATCTTCCGGGTATTCAGGATATGGCTCCAGCGGTATTCCCAGCATTCCAATATAGTTATGCAAATAATCTTCACCATGGCTGTGGAAGGGCAGGTAGCATGCAATTCCTACAGGATTACCCAGTTCCCCCAGGTATTTATCCACGTCGATGAAAAGCTGTCCATTGATAGGTATGCATAGGGAATATTCAGGATTCAACAGGGACCCAAGGCAGAACATCATAACTTCCCTTGCCTTGGCAAATAGGGTCAGATAAGCCTGCTCTGCATAGGATGTCAGGTTATAGGAACATTCATAGGGGTCATACCATCCTCCGGCGTTTCGTCCAGGAGCCACGTTTTCCAAATAGCGCACGAGGAAATAGCTTAAATATTTAGGCAAATGCTGCTGGGTATACATCGGATTCCGTGTCTCCGTACCGGTATAAACAGCGTCAAATATTCCCGGCTCATCCTTTAAATTATAACCCGTATCCTGGTAATGTTCATACCAGTTCGGATATTTGATAATCATCCTTACATTGGGATTCACACGTTTTGCAGGGCCCAAAATTATATTTTTCGATACATCCCGCATCAATTCCAGCCTGAATTCGGACCATGTTCTATCTTTTTTAGCTTCTATGCAGGAAGGACACCTGCAATTTGTAAAGTAAAAATCGTCAAGGATTATTTCGTCAAAGAGAGATGCGGTAAATTCCACCACTTCCTTAAGCAGCTTCAGTGTATTATGGCTTGTATAACATAACGGGTCAAAGCCGCCCTCTCCGCTGGGCGCCCCGTCTGTAGTAATACCCCCGGACGTTTCGAGCCCTTTTTCGCGGAAGAAATTGCGTATTCTTTCAATTTGACCCCTTTCAATCATCCTGCCGTGCCTGAAGGTCTCAAGGTATACCTTATTTACATTTACATGCTTTTGTATCCACTGGAACTGCTGATTGAACCGGTCCAGGTCCTTAATATTCTCTAAATCACTAATAGGACAATAAATTGCTGCCTTGAAGTTCCTGTATTGCTCCATAATCAATCCCCCTGTGTATCTTTAAGTATTTTTACTTATATTTATCTTTAATCTTTTATATATAAATAGTTATTGAGGGCTTTAATAGAAACGGTTAAAGCCCTCAATAAATGATTTAATTCTTCACTTAATTTGATTTTATATATTGATTTGATTTATATACTGCTACTTCCCTTTTTTTAATTATATACTTATAATTTAATTAATATATAAGCTTATAATAAGCATTAAACCTATGTTTTTTATCTCATTTCTCTTTATATCCTTCATTTTTTATATATCCTTTATTTTTATATCCTTATTTTTTGGCTTCATTTTCAAGGGCGGCTCTCCTGGCTGCTTCATTCTTCTGGAACTCAACGCATTGTTCATAACCGTATTCATAGCATTTCTTTATCATTTCATCTACAATTGCCTCATATTCTTCATTGCTCTTTGCATAAATAGCTCTCCAGGAATATGTCTTGATGGCTTCCGCCACCTGCTTCCAGATTGTAAGCAGTTCATCGCTCTTGGGGGCTTCGGAATAAGTTGTGCCGACCGCTATAGAGATGTGACCGTTTTTCTTAAGGTATTCATTTACATCCAGGACCTTGAAGTAATCTCTCCACTCCTGTTCTATGGCACTTACAGGCCGTGAAAGCCTTGTTTCCCAACGCTGATAATTATAGGTTTCGTCGTTTGATGCTTCAGGATTCAATGCATCCTTTGCCCATGTAGTATTATTTATCTGGTTGGCACCATCAGAAAATGTTCCGCTGTAGCCGCCGATCATTTCAGTGGACGGAGTATTCATGCACAATTCACCAAACTCCGTAAGATAAGGTCTGCCTTGTTCATCATAATCCCAAGTCACGCCTTTAGGTCCATAGAAGTTGGTCATAGTTCCCTCCGGAGTGCAAAGCCAGTTAATTATTGCCATGCAAAGTTCAGGATAATCTGTGTTGGCACCGATGGTCCATACTCTGTTACCACCGTAAACATTCAAACCATAGCATAGATTTTTCTGGTCCTTGGCAGCCAGCGGTAACATGGCTTTTCCTTGAGCCAAGTGTTCCTGGGTATTATAGGCACCACTTGCCATCCAGTCAAAAATATTCCAGAAGGCAGCGCCTGTTTTATATGCTTCTATCATTTCATCATATGTCTGAGTCATGGAGTCAGGATCCAAGAGTCCGCGCTGGTATAACTGATTGTAGAATCTCAAGCATCTTAAATACATGCCGTCCCTCTTAAGGGCGTCCTCATAGGTCTGGGTGTTAACATTATAAAGCCCGAAACCGAATTCATCATAGCCGTAAAGGGCACCTGTTGCCTTTACCATCATGACCATGTTGCCGTCCCAGTCAGGGAACATGGATACACCATATGTTTTTCCTCCTGTATCCGAAGTTGGGCAAATACTAACCATATTATCCAAAATAGGGATGAAATCTTCCAGTGTATTTACCTCAGGGTAACCAAGCTGCTTATAGAGATCCCAGCGAATGTCAGGACGATAAAAGAATGATGCGTGATCCCTTGTACTGGTTCCAACATCATGTCCAAAACCATACAGCTTGCCGTCAGGTGAAAGCTTCTTGTTCTTTTCAAGTGCTTTTTGCATGTGTTTCCAGATGTAGGGACCGTATTCCTGTACCAGATTATCCTCTTCCCAGTCAAGTAATAACCCGGCATTGATTGCCTGCAAATACTCGTCGCTGTCATTTCCGAAAACTACGATATCTCCCAGGTCACCTGATTCCATACGGGTTGCAAATGTTCCTTCACTTTCCCTAATAATATTTAGTACAACATTAAATTTTTCCTTCATGATCTGAGCAAACCATCCGATTTGCTCCCCTGAATAATTAGCGAGTTGCGTATAAACATTAAGTCTTACCGTTTTTTCCGGAATGATGGACGCCAATTTGTCCTCATAATCAACTGGTTCTTTGGTTCCGGCCGTTGTTTTGTCTTTTGCCGCATCACTTCCGGTATTAGACCTTGTAGTGCAGGCTGCAAGTGAAAACACCATGGCAAAAACCAGCAGCAATGTTAGCCACCTGCTTACCTTTTTCATATTGATACCCCCTTTTATATTATTTTTGATTACAAATAGTAAATTTTTATATTTTTATTTGCTTGCTTATTAGAATCAAACCCATTCTTTTTTATTGCATTCTGATGCATATAATTATCCATTATCCCTTAACAGCACCCAGCATGATACCTTTTACAAAGTATCTCTGCATAAAGGGATAAACCAAAAGAATGGGAATGATTGTGACCATTGCAACCGTAAGCCTAACCGTTCTTATGTTCAGCAATGAGTTTAGCAACTGAGGATTTATTGTTCCGCCTGAATTCATAAGGGCTGACAAATTTGAGGCACTGCTAAGATATATATACAGCCTGTATTGCAATGTGTAGAGTTCAGGTCTTCCTGACATTAAAATCATAGAATCGGTAAAACTGTTCCAATGCCCGACAGCCCCAAATATGGCTATGGTTGCAAGGATAGGCTTGCTTAATGGCCAAATGATGTTCCTGAATACGGTAAAATACCCTGCGCCATCTATTACGGCGCTTTCTTCCAGTTCTGCAGGGATAGATTCAATATATGTTTTTACCAGTATTATATTATATGGAGATACGATGCCGGGAATAATATATCCCCAAAAGTTATTGGTTAAACCAAGCATGGACATATTCAGGTACCAGGGAATTAAGCCCGCATTAAAATACATTGTGATGATTAAGAACCTGTAAATAAATCTGCGGCCCCACATCTCCCGTTTGGTAACCAGATAACCTACAAAGGCTGAGGCCAAAACCATAAGGGCGGTTCCTATAACCGTTCTTGCAACTGACACCAGAACTGAAGTTCCTAGGTTGTTTACATTGGCAAGGGCAAGGTAGTTATTGAAATGAATCCCGACAGGATACCATTTTATTTGCCCGATCCTTACCAGCTCATTATCACTGATTGTATTAATAAACAAATAGTAAAACGGAAAAAAGCACGAGAAAGTAAACAGGAGAAGAAACGTGTAGTTGAAAATATCAAATATTATATCCAAAGGTGATGCTTTATATTTACTTTTTCTTCTCTTTTTCCGTGGATTTAAATCCACTTTTTCACTGACTTTTTCATTACTTACAGTAATTCCCTCTTTCATTTTTCTTCCCTCTCACGCAAAACTCATATAATACTTTCACCGCGAATAAGTTTGGATATCTTATTAGCAGTGAACAACAGTGTAATACTTACAAGGGATTTTATCATGCCAACCACTGTTGCCATCGGGATATTTCCGCTGCCTCCGCTGCCAAGCCCAAGAATGTACACATAAAGGTCCAGGACCTCAATAGTATCCTTGTTTGCTGAGTTTTTAAATACATAATACTGGTCCATGCCATTGGACAGAATGCCTGCGATTGATAAAAGCAATAATACAAAATAAGTCGGCATTAAACCCGGTACGGTAATATGCCACATTTTTCTGAAACGACCTGCACCGTCTATAGTAGCTGCCTCATATAGCTGTTGGTCAATACTTGTAATTCCTGCTATATAAATTATGGCACTCCATCCGAGTCCTTTCCACGTTCCCCATGCCCACATTTTCAACCAAATATGTTTTCCGCTCATTAAATAGTTTGTTCCGCTTTCAATAATCCCAAGGTCAATTAATATTGAATTTATAAAGCCTTCGGTGGAAAACAGGGCAAAAGCGAAGCTGTATACAAGCACCCAGCTGATAAAGTTCGGAATGGTTGTAATGGTTTGAATTATTTTTCTTAAATTTCCCTGCTTTACTTCCGTAAGGAATATGGCAAAAACAATTGGCAGCCATGAAGTTGCAAGTCCAAGCCCGCTCATGACGAGAGTATTCCTTAATACCCTTACGATGTCAGCTCTGGTTGCCGGGTTTTCAAATAAGAAGGTAAACCATTTGAATCCCACGAAGTTCTCCCGGCTTAATTCCGATCCGGGCTTGTAATTATAAAAGGCATACCTCCATCCCCAGAGCGGCAAATAGGAAAACACAAAGCAGAGTATAACAAACGGAAGTATCATCAGGAATAGCTTATATTTGGATTCCATTTCATATTTATCTTCCGGCCCCGGCCTTGGTAGTTTTAATACGTTAATTATAGAAAGCACAAAACAGATAATCAAAAGTGCGAGGAAAACCCAGAAGCCATTTGCAAACATTGGCTGGACCCTATCCGGATTGCTTGTTCCCGAGATTGAAAGGTAGGCCGGTATCAGGAGAAAAAGGGCTGGAATATCAATGCCCGATGCAATTGCTATTATTTTTACACCCAGTTTCTTTAACCGCTTTTTTCCCAGAGTCATACAGCATCCTGCTGATATTGCTGCAATCCCTAGAAAAACAATTACCGAGGATATATAGATAATTTTAAGTGGGCTTTCTTCAACCCACCCCCTGTTCAAAGCCCGTGTAAATCCTGAAGTAATAGATGAATATGAAACGGCCATGGTAATAAAAGCATATGATTTATTAATTAATCCACTCATTCGTGCCGGATTCAATGCAGGAATAACTGTAGCAATAAGTAGTAGAATAACCGCTGTTCTCAGCATGATAAGGAATATATTAATTCCTTTTATATGCTCCTTTTCTACCATTTCTACACTTCCTTACATTATTTTATATCTAAATATCCAAATTTTACGCTTGTGTAAATTAATCAATAATCACTTATCCGGCTTGTTGCTTTCAGCTTATTGCTTTGGTGCAGGGCCTACCGATTGATTAATCAAAAGCTCACCCTTTACGATAACAGGCTCCGTTCGAGGATTTTTTGGGTTTTTAATATTATGTATCAGTAATTTAGCAGCCTCCTTGCCTATTTTGACAGTATCCTGACGGATCGTGGTCAGCTTTGGTGAGACAAGCTGTGAAACAATAACACCGTCATATCCGGCTATTGAAATATCATCAGGAATTTTCAAGCCCGCAGCTTCAATTGCTTCCATTGCTCCAAACGATGAGACGTCATCCGGTAACAAGATGCACGTGGGTCTGTCCTTTAACTGTAAAAGTTTTTCTGTCGCTTTTCGGGTTGCTTGTATATTGGTATAAAAGCTTTCAATCATGTATTCCGGTTTTACTTCCAGGCCAAGGGATTTCAAGGTATTTACGTATCCTTCTATACGTAATTTTGTAACATCGGCCTTGAGGTTGCCGTGAATATAGGCAATTTTCCGGTGGCCCATTGAATAGATATACCTAACCAGTTCCGACATATCATTCTTGTTATCGGAAAGAATACAACCCCGTCCGGGGAAAATATAGTCAATACTTACCACAGGAATATCGCTTTTTGCAAGCTCAATAACCTCAGGGTCATCAGGTTCCACGCATGCGATACAAACTCCCTCGATGCCCCTGAATTTGCAATTCTGCAACAGTGTTATGGTTTGGTCGCCCCAGCGCTTGTTAATAAAGGTTATATTGTACCCGTTTTCTTCCGCTTCGGTTTTAAAACTGTTTAAAACATGGGAGAAATGCAAATGGGTAAGCCCGTTGTTTTGATCATCTATGAATAAAATCCCCAGGTTGAAAGTCCTGTTGGTTTTTAACGCCCGGGCATAAGCGTTTGGAATATATCCACACTCTCTTGCGGTTTTGATTATTATCTGACGGGTCTTTTCGCTTACATCACTGTAACCGTTCAGCGCTTTGCTTACAGTTGATACGGAATAGCCACATTTTAAAGATATATCACGAATATTGGCCATAACAATCCATCCCAACTTAATGAAAAATCAAACTAAAATTTAGTTACAAAAATATTCCTCTAATTGACAATGCTTTTTAGCAATTAGTACGAAAACGTTTTATTTCGAATGTCTATATATTATTTTATATATACTATTTATATTTGTCAACTATATTTATAAAAAAATAACATTGAAGGGAAATTTTATTGCTATCCTCTTCAATGTACGGATTTCAATTTTCATTAATTTAATAATGTAAATAAAGTAAATAAAACTGTAAGATTAATTAGAAAAGCATTGCTTCTACAAACTCCGTGGGATTGAACTGCTGTAAATCGTCAGCTTTCTCTCCTACTCCGATAAATTTCACGGGTATATTCAACTCTGATTTGATGGCTACAACTATACCACCTTTGGCAGTTCCGTCAAGTTTGGTCAATACAAGTCCTGTCACCTGGACTGCCTCGCTAAATACCCTTGCCTGGGAAATGGCATTCTGCCCGGTGGTTGCATCTAACACGAGAAGCACCTCAGGCTCTGTTCCGGGAAGTTCTCTGTCTATAATCCTGAAAATCTTCTTCAATTCCTCCATGAGGTTCTTTTTAGTATGGAGCCTTCCGGCGGTATCACAAATTAAAACATCGGCCTTTCTGGCTTTTGCTGCCTGTATTGCATCATAAACCACAGCTGCAGGGTCTGAACCTTCCGTATGCTTGATAATCTCAGCATTTGCCCTGTCTGCCCATATTTCAAGCTGTTCTATTGCTGCGGCCCTGAATGTGTCTGCTGCCGCAAGTATAACCCTTTTACCCTCCTTTGACAAGTTATATGCGATTTTCCCTATTGTAGTTGTCTTACCGACACCGTTAACTCCAACAACTACTATAACCGAAGGAGATTTTTCCATATTCAGCCTGCAATTATTATCCTCAAGAATAGCTATTAATTCCTCTTTTAACAGTTCCTTTATTTCCTTAGGATTATTTATTTTTCTTTCTTTTACCTTACTCCTTATATCTTCAACGATTTTCAGGGTTGTATTAACTCCCACGTCTGATGCTATTAATATTTCCTCCAGTTCTTCAAACAGGCTTTCATCTATTTTCCCAAATTCAACCAGCAACTGGTCAACTTTTTGGGTTATACTCTTTCGGGTTTTCTCCAATCCCTTCTTTAGCTTTTCAAAAAATCCCATATTGGATCAATGCCTCCTTTTCGTTCGCTTGCAGTTCTTTTTTCGTTCTTTTGCCATTTATTCGTTTTGTTAAACTGCTTCGATGTTTTCAATTTCATTATTCATTTTTAAGGATACAACCTTTGATATACCCTTTTCCTGCATGGTTACTCCGTATATCACATCTGACACTTCCATGGTGCTTTTCTTGTGAGTAATTAGAATAAATTGGCTTTTGCTCGAAAGCTTTTTTATATATGAAGCAAACCTGTTTACATTTACATCATCCAGGGATGCTTCTATTTCATCCAGTACACAAAAGGATACCGGCCTTAGCATTATAATGGAAAATAAAAGGGCTATTGCACTTAAAGCTTTTTCCCCACCGGACAAAAGGGTCATATTCTGCAGCCTTTTACCGGGAGGCTGAACTTCTATCTCAATACCGCTTTCAAGTACATTTTCACTGTTGACAATCCTAAGGTTTGCACTCCCTCCGTCAAACAACTCCCTGAATACCTTATTAAAGTTTTCGTTTATTAATTTAAGGTTTTTAACAAACTGTTCCTCCATTTGAGCATTTAATTCCAAAATTATCTTATTTAGCTTCTGCAGGGAATCTTCCATATCGTTTTTCTGCGCGGTTATAAACTCGTAACGTTCCTTTGTTTTTGAGTATTCTTCAATTGAATTTATGTTAACATATCCTAATTCCTTTATTCGGGACCTGTAATCTTCAATCTCTTTCTGAGCCTTTGATAGGCTTCCTATATCCTTTTTAAATTGCAAGGCATTGGAATAAGTTAATTCGTACTCATCCCACAGCCTGTTTTCCACCGATTCAAGCTCGGATTCGTCTTTAACTTTCCTGATGTTAAGTTTATTTAATTCCTCGTTTAATTTTAATATATCATCCCTGATTTCCTGCATGACATTATTTGCTCTGCCCAGTTCCTCTTCAATTACCTTTCTTTCTTCCTGCATTCTGTCAATTTCGATGTTCTTTCCGGTTCTCTCCTCACTATAGCTTTTGATTGATTTCTCCAACTGCAGGTTTACTTCACTAATTGTTCTGATCCTGTCTTCCGCTTTTTTAATTTCACTATTAAGAAGTTTAACCCTATCCTCAATTTCTTTTTTCTGATCCTTTAAATCCTGTATTCTAACCTTAGCGTTTTCAATGCTGTCACCATATGAATTCAGCATTATCTTGCAATTTGAAATCTCGCTTAACAAGGATTCCTTTAATGAAATATTTTCCCGTTGGGCATCCTGCTGTTTTGTCATCATCTCCTTAATGCTCTCAATTTCATTCTCGATTTCCTGCTGTTCTTTTTCGTATTTTTTCAGTTCATTATGTATTTCTTCCTCATTCCTTATAATCTGGGAATACTCCTGCTTTAGCATTTCCGTCCTTGCTTCACCGTTTTTGATGTTTTCCGCCACATGGGCAAGCTGGCTTTCACAGCGAAGGCATTCCATTTCCTTTTCCTTTAGCACGTTTTGGACTCTTTGAATTTCTAATGAAGTTTTATTAATTTCAGCCTGTAATGTTTTAATTCTATTTTCCGTTGCTGCAAGGTTGTCCTTCAGCACGCGGATATCTTCCGCCAGGTCGGAAATTTCCCTTGCCCTGCTCAGTAATCCGTGGGAATGATAATCCTTGCTTCCTCCGGATATGGCACCCGTAGTTGCCAGAACATCGCCTTCAAGCGTCACTATTCTAAATCCGTACTTAAACATCCTGGCAAGCTCTATCCCCGCGTCCAAGTTTTCAACAACTGCCACCCTTCCCAAAAGGCTTAATATAATTCCTTCGTACTCGGGGTCATATTTTACAAAATCAGGGGCAATGCCATGAAATCCGCGCGCTTTCTTGGCTTCGTTTATAATACCGGTTTCCATATACTTGCCTTTAACTGAAGTTATCGGCAAAAATGTAGCCCTGCCAAGATTTTTCTGCTTCAGAAACTCAATGGCACTTTTTGCATCCTCTTCAGTTACGGTTACTATATTCTGAATGGCATTTCCCAGTGCTATTTCTATTGCAGTTTCATATTTTTTATCAACAGAAATTAACTGTCCCAATACTCCCCTTATACCTTTCCAAAGGGTAGGGGACTTCTTGCAGTGCATGAGGAAATCCTTTACGGTTTTATTGTAGCCTTCAAGCCTGTCCTCCATTTCACTGAGCATCTTGTACTTTGTTGATTTTATTTGAAACTCTTCCCTTAAGGAATCGCTTTTCTTTATTTCCCTTTCAAGTTCATAATTTGCTTTCCTTTTTAACTCCGTAAGCGAGTTCAATGAATCCTTGCTTTTTTCGATTTCATTCTTCAGTGATTGATATCTGCCTTCAATTTCGGACTTTTTTTGTTTTTCCTTTTCCAAATTCCTGATTACCTCATTTATTTCACGAACTATGCTTTCCTTTCTCTGGGAAATGTTTTCTATATGGCTTTTTACGGAGGCAGCCTGAAGCTTTTTATCAGAAAGCAAATCAAGCTTTTCCATGTGCTTGATTTTAATTTTATTAAGCTGATTTTCGTATTCTTCCAGAACAAGAGCCATTTCTTCGATGTTCTTCTGCTTCAGTTCAAGTTCCGCTAATACTTCCCGATATTTTATGTTCAGTTCTTCCAGCTTGTCCTCATATTCTTTTATGGATTTCTGAATTTTATCGGACTTTTGTTCCAGCTGGGATATTTCGTTATAATAGTTAGATATGTTTTCCTTTAGGCTGTTTATTTTATTATTATTAATATTTATTTCGTTATTGGCTTTTTCATAATTGGACTCCAATATGTAATATTCTCTTCTTGCAGCTTCAAGGCTTTCTTCAAGTTCCTTTAACAGAAGGCTTTTAGATTCTATCTCCTTTTCTATTTGCTCAAACCTGAACTCAAGCTGCTTCTTCTTCTCAAACAGTTCTGAATAGTCCTTTTCATTTTTTGCTATTTTATTTTTAAGATTTGCAATGGTATCAATATATAAGTTGACTTCCAGGCATTTTAACCTTTCTTTTAATTCCAGGTATTTTTCAGCTGTTTCTGCCTGCTCTTTCAAAGAAGTCAACTGAAATTCAAGTTCATTCAATATGTCGGTAATTCTCAGAATATTTTGCTTTGTCAATTCCAGTTTTTTTTCCGCTTCTTCTCGCCTTATTTTATATTTCATAATTCCTGAGGCTTCCTCAAAGATATGCCTTCTGTCTTCCGAACGAGTACTCAATATCTCGTCTATTCTTCCCTGCCCTATTATGGAATACCCGTCCTTTCCCAATCCTGTGTCAGCCAGCAGGTTGTTAATATCTTTCAGGCGGCAAAGGGTTTTATTTATGTAATATTCGCTTTCCCCAGATCTGTATATTCTTCTTGTTATTGTAACTTCGGTAAACTCAAGGGGTAATGTCTTGTCAGTGTTGTCTATTGTCAAGGATACTTCGGCAAACCCAAGAGGCTTTCTGAATTCCGTTCCTGTAAAAATCACATCTTCATGCTTGCTGCCTCTTATAACCTTCATGCTTTGTTCGCCCAAGACCCATCTTATGCAGTCTACTATATTGCTTTTACCCGAACCATTGGGTCCTACAATGGAAGTTATGCCCTTATCAAAAAGCAATGTTGTACGTTCGGGAAATGACTTAAAACCTTGTATGTCAATCCTTTTAAGATACAACTATAACACCCTTTCCTCTAATTGTCAGCTTCACTTAATACCCATCCTGGCTAATGCATTTTTGGCCGCATTTTGCTCCGCTTCCTTTTTGCTTTTTCCCTTTCCCGTGCCCATAACCTGATCCTCTATTTTTACCTGGGTAATAAATGTTTTATCATGGTCCGGTCCTCTTTCATCCAGCAGCTCATATGATATCTTCTTTTCTCCGCTGCTCTGTACTATTTCCTGAAATTGGGTCTTATAGTCTATATATTCTTTCCCGTTTACCGCATCTTCAATTATCTGATTCATGGTGCTGTAAATAAACTCCTTTGCCTTGTTAATGCCGCCGTCAAGGTAGATTGCAGCTATCAAGGCCTCAAAGGCATCAGACAAGATGGAAGGTCTGAACCTTCCACCTGTTAATTCTTCTCCCTTACCGAGAAGTAGATATTCCGGTAAATTAATCTGATTTGCACATTTCACAAGGGAAGGTTCACAGACAATAACCGACCGTGCTTTAGTCATTTCCCCTTCACTAAGGTTTGCATATTCCAGGTATATTTTTTCACTTATTATAATATTAAGTACGGCATCTCCAAGAAACTCAAGCCGTTCATTGCACATTATATTCAGCTGTCTGTTTTCATTTGCAAATGAACTGTGGGTCAATGCAAGAATTAGATTGTTCTTGTTATTAAAAGTATAATTTATTTTTTTTTCAAATTCAGGTATTTTACTCATCAGGTTATCAAGAGTAACTTTCATAAATCCTCCAAGTATTTTTCAATTCTCTTTTCTAATATACTATTCTCAAATGTGTTGTTAAATATGCTATTAAATATGCTATTCCATTGATTATGTTATTCCTGAATATACTGCTCCCCGGAATATTTTTCAGGAGAATTTTTTCATTATAATGGTGGAATTGTGTCCTCCAAATCCCAGTGAATTGGAAAGAGCATATTCTATATCCGCATTTCTTCCCTTATTAGGTACATAATCCAGGTCACATTCCGGATCTGGAGTTTTGTAATTGATGGTAGGAGGTAAAAATCCTTCTTTCAAAGCAAGCACGGTTATTAATGCTTCAATGGCTCCCGCCGCCCCGAGAAGATGGCCTGTCATAGACTTAGTTGAACTTATGGCAAGTTTTTTTGCATGTTCACCAAATACGGATTTTATTGCCAGTGTTTCATACTTATCATTATAATACGTTGATGTACCATGGGCATTAATGTATCCAATATCTTCAGGACGAATTCCAGCATCCTGTATTGCCAACTTCATGCACCTAGCAGCGCCCTCGCCTTCAGGTGCCGGCTGCACAATATCATAAGCATCACATGTACATCCGTATCCAACTACTTCTGCAAGTATATTCGCACCTCTCCTCAATGCATGCTCCAGTTCTTCAAGAATAAGGATAGCGGCTCCTTCACCCATGACAAAGCCGTCCCTTTCAAGGTCAAAAGGCCTTGAAGCAGTATTCGGGTCAGGATTTGTTGACATGGCTTTCATTGAACAGAAACCTGCAAAGGAAAGGGGAGTTATAGGAGCTTCGGAACCGCCCGTTATCATAATGTCCGCATCCCCGCGCTGTATCACTTTAAAGGCATCACCTATGGAATTGGTGCCTGTAGCGCATGCTGTCACAACGCATTCGTTAAATCCCCTGGCACCATACTGTATTGCAATGCGTCCGGATGCCATATTAGCAATCATCATAGGAATAAAAAACGGACTTATTCTTCCGGGACCTTTTTCCAAAAGAACTTTGTGTTGTTCCTCCAGGGTTTCTATACCTCCGATACCGGAACCAACAATGACTCCCATGCGGTCTTTGTCAACCTTGTCCAAATCCAACTTAGCTTCCTCTATAGCCATTTTTGTTGCTGCCATTGCATATTGGGTGTATTTATCCATTCTTCTGGCTTCTTTCTTATCTATATAATTTGAGGGATCGAAATCCGTTATTTCTGCTGCAACTTTTGTGGGAAAAGGTGAAATATCAAATTTTTCAACAACTTTTATTCCACATTTACCTTCCTTTATTGAATTCCAAAAATCTTGCACATTTAATCCTAAGGAATGCACAACTCCAAGCCCTGTTACGACTACTCGGTTCTTCATAGGAACAACCTCCCTTATATGCGAGTTTATCAATGTAACTTTAATATAACGAAATCATAATGTCAATATAAATATAAAACGGATAATGTATTATAAAAAAAGTCCCGTGCGGGACTTTTTTTATATGTGATTTTTAATGTATTCCACAGCGTCGCCAACTGTTGTTATTTTCTCAGCATCGCTATCGGGAATTTCCAATTCGAATTCTTCTTCTAAAGCCATTATCAGTTCCACAATGTCAAGGGAATCCGCACCCAGATCATCAACGAAAGATGACTCCATAGTCACATCATCTTCATCAACACCAAGCTGTTCAACAATTATCTTCTTTACTGTTTCAAAAGTTGAATTTTCGCTTCCTCCCACATTACTCACCTCCTTTCAAGAAATCATGGACGGTGTAAACATTAAAGCTCAAACACAATCACTTATAAACTTAAGAATAATTCCTGTTAAACTACTTATGTTGTCTGTTATATTAATATTAAGTTTTAATATTAAAATCTAAATTTAGTCTAAACAAAAATCAAATTTACATAATTAAAACTGTTTTACTAATATGATACATCACAAAAAGAATATTAATACATTACCAAACCGCCGTCAATATGAATTACTTGTCCGGTAATATAATCCGAGTCGGAAGAAGCCAGGAAAGCAACTACCTTCGCTACTTCTTCAGGCGTCCCAAACCTTTTTAAGGGTATACTGTTGAGGTAGCTTTCCTTAACTTTTTCAGGCAATACCTCGGTCATTTTACTCATTATAAAACCAGGGGCAACGGCATTACATGTTATTCCCCTTGAAGCAAGCTCCCTCGCGGTGGACTTGGTAAGACCTATTAATCCTGCCTTTGAAGCGGAATAATTGGCTTGACCTGCATTCCCCATAACACCTGAGATGGAAGCAATGTTTATTATTTTACCGCTCCTCTGTTTAATCATAACCTTGGCAACAGCCCTGGTGCACAAAAATGCTCCTTTTAAATTTATGTCAAGAACATCATCCCAGTCCTGCTCGGACATTTTCAATAATAGCGTATCCCTGGTTATACCGGCGTTATTGACAAGGATATCAACCCTGCCAAAAGCTTCAACTGCGGCATTTACCATATTCTCCACGTCTTCCGGGTTCCTAACGTCCCCCCTGGTTACAATTACATTAAACCCGCGGGCCTTAAACTCTTCTGCAGTAGATTCAATAGCTTCCGAAGAAGGTATGTCATTTAAGACAATATTCGCCCCCATTTCAGCCAGTCTAGTGGCTATCGCTTTTCCTAATCCTCTTGCTGACCCGGTAACTATGGCAACCTTGTCTTTCAATTCCATATCCTGCATTCCTATTTTACCCCCTTCAATGTCTCATTAAGAGAATCAATGTTCTCCACATTAAAGACAGCCACATCTTTGCTTATCTTTTTCACAAAACCCGACAATACTTTTCCCGGGCCTATTTCTATAAAAGTGTCAACCCCGTTGTTTATCATTTCCCTAACCGATTCTTCCCAGCGGACAGGACTGAATACCTGTTTTATTAAAATATCCTTCACCAGGGATTTATCCGTTACATACCGGGCATCTAAATTGCTCACCACAGGTATGGACATGTCTTTAAATTCTGTTTTTTCAAGTTCAAGGGCAAGCTTTTCCCCTGCGGATTTAAGCATGCTGCAATGGAAAGGAGCGCTTACGTTAAGAACTACGGTTCTTTTTGCACCCTTTTCCTTGCACAATTTCATCGCCAGTTCAACAGCCTTTATTTCTCCGGATATTACAATCTGGCCGGGGCAATTATAGTTTGCAGGCTCTACTATACCTTCACTTGATGCTTCTGAACAGCACTCCTCCACGGTTTTATCATCCAGCCCAATTATGGCAGCCATGGTACCTACTCCGGGAGGAACGGCTTCCTGCATATATTTTCCCCTTTTTCTCACTACACGTACAGCATCCTTGAAAGAGAAAGTTCCTGCCGCAACATGGGCCGCATATTCACCTATGCTTAATCCTGCAGCTACGTCAGGCTTTATTCCTGCCTCGAGCAGGGGCTGCATGCATGCTACACTTGTTGTCAGCAGAGCCGGCTGGGTATTCTCGGTTATTTTCAATGTTTCTTCGTCACCTTCGAAAATCATTTTCTTAATGTCAAACCCCAAAGCCTCTGATGCTTCTTCAAAAATAGAATCAGAAGAGCCGTATTGAGAGGCAATATCCTTTCCCATTCCTATGTATTGGGCACCCTGACCGGGAAATATAAATGCAATCTTACCCATAACAGTTGTTTCCTCCTTATTGTAATTTATTTCCATTTGATTAATGCAGAAGCCCAGGTAAGTCCTCCACCAAACCCTACAAGGATTATATTGTCGCCTTCTGAGATTCTGCCCTCCCTGAGGGCTTCTTCCAAAGCCACCGGTATTGAGGCCGAAGAAGTATTCCCATATCTATGAACATTTACATATATCCTGTTTTCGTCTATTTCAAGCCGTTTTAATGCTCCTTCGATAATCCTTACATTAGCCTGATGAGGAATGATTAGTTTTATATCGTTTATTGAGAGACCTGAATCTTCAAGAACTTTTTCTACTGATTGAGACATTGCTTTAACTGCGAATTTAAAAACCTCGCTGCCAACCATCCTTATTGTCATCTTATTTCTGCCCGACCTTTTGGCAGCTTCTTCTTCATTTATATAGCAGCATGGTATTGTTATATTGTGTCCTAATGACCCATCAGCACCGATATATGTATTGAGAATGCCAAATCCTTCTTCAACAGGGCCTAGGACCACTGCTGCCGATGCATCTCCAAAAAGAACACAGGTATTTCTGTCCTCCCAGTCAGTAACACGTGACAAGCCCTCACAGCATACAACAAGAATATACTTGTAATAGCCTGTCATAATAAACTGATTCGCAACTGTCAGGCTGTAAACAAACCCGCTGCATGCAGCATTTAAGTCAAAAGCAGCAGCATTGCATGCAGATATGCTTTTTTGAATGAGAGCAGACATAGAAGGTGTTAGATAATCAGGAGTCTCAGTTGCTGCAATTATAAGGTCGATTTCTTCAGGTTTGATTCCTGCATTCTCCAATGCCCTTTGTGAAGCTACGGCAGCTAATTGGTGGAGCGGTACGTTATCATCAAGAATTCTCCTTTCAGATATCCCTGTCCTTTGGGTTATCCATTCATCAGATGTGTCAACCATTTTTTCCAGGTCATAATTTGTTAATATCTTCTCAGGTATACATTTTCCCACACCAAGAATGCCCGCATTCTTAAGCTTCAATTCAGACATTTCCTACCTCCGCATAAGTTATTTTCCTCTTAATTTGCTCCATAATGGATGACCTTGTAAAGTTGTATGCCTGTATTATTGCATTTTTTATTGATTTTGAACTGGAACTTCCATGGCACTTAAAGACATTGCCATTAATTCCTAATACCGGGACCCCACCATATTCTTCGTAATCCATCCGTTTTTTAAATTTCTTTAACTCCCCTTTTACAAGGAGGGATGCTAATTTCGATATTACATTTTTCGAATATACTTCTTTTAAATTATCAAATATAAAAGAGCCAACACCTTCCAGGAATTTGAGAAGAACGTTGCCCACAAAACCGTCGCATACGGCGATGTTAATCTTACCCTCAGGTATTTCCCGTCCTTCTATGTTCCCGACAAAATTAAGATTTGAATTGGAGAGCATATTATATGCCTGCTTTATGGTTTCATTTCCCTTTTTTTCTTCTGAGCCCACGTTAATCAAGCCAACTGAAGGGTTTTCAATTTTAAACATTTCTCTCATATAGATTGAACCAATAATGCCAAACTGAAGATAGTTGATAGGCTTACATACCGTATTAAATCCCGCATCTATCAGCAAGGCTCCTCCAACTTTAGTCGGAATAACCGGAGCTAGTGCCGGCCTGTCAATGCCTTCCAAACGTCCCAAGATAAAAGTTACTCCTGTCATCAGAGCACCGCTATTACCTGCGGATATAAATACATCCCCTTTATCTTCTTTAAGTAAGTTTAATCCCATCACCATTGATGAATTCTTTTTGGTTTTTATGGCCTTTGTAGGAATATCATCATTTGTAATCACTTCATCGGTATGATAAATACCTATCCTGGAACTATTAAATTTATTATCTTTCAAAATTTTATCTATTTCCTTTTCGTCTCCGATAAGTAATATATCAAAACCTTCCTGTTCATCAACAGCTTTTATGCATCCTTCTACAATAGCCCTGGGCGCATTGTCACCGCCCATAGCGTCAACCAATATGTTCAATAAATTCACTCCCCAACCCTAATTTTTGCCATTATACCAATATTGATAATATTGCTTCAAAAATTAAATATACCCTTTTTTACTGCATTTATTATAAATATATTTGCCGAATTTTATTTTCCATAATATATATAAATAAAATATATATGATTTACTTTAATTTATGTCATTTACCAATGCATTTATTACACATTTTACATTATCTGTAATATAATAATTATCTACCTATAATATAATTATTTATCAACCGTTACAAGGATAAATTTTCCTCTGAATACTTCAGTCTGCTTATGCATTATCTTTACCCAAACAATATATTTATTTCCCCTTACTTGTTTGACCTCAGCTTTTGCAATTAATTTACTTCCTGCATAAACAGGCACCTTATACTTTATGTTTGCAACCCCGACAAGAGCTACATCGGTATAAATAACAGCTATCGCCAGAGATTCGGCCAAAGAATAAATAAAATGACCTCTTACTATTTTGGTTTTCTCAAATGCCATGCTTTGATTGGTTTCAAGGATTGAAATGCCGCTTTTGCCGAGATTCAATTCCACCAGTTCTCCCACTATTTCTTTGCTGCCCAGGGATTTTACTTTTTTATGATTTTTCTCAGCTTCGCTTTTTATGCGCTCCCTGAGTTCGGGAATTCCTAGTTCCAATCTATCAAGGCGAATTGTTGCAACACTTACTGAGAATATTTCAGCTAATTCTTCGTCTGTTAAAAAAGGATCAGACTTAATTTTTTCAATTAGTGTAAGCTGCCTTTCCTTTTTTAACAGAGATGACTTATTCATTTAACGAATTCACCTCACACAACAATTTATAACCAGCTATTAATTACTGTTATTAATAGTATATTATAATTTTGATTGCATTGCAATATTTTCCTTCAATCTTTTTATAAAAAATATACCGCTATGTATCTCTCTTTACCTGTCATTCCTTATAACTTTAATGTTCTTAACGAAATAATCATAACCGGAATATATGGTCAGTATAACAGCTAGGATCATCGCAAACTTGTCAAACTTGAAGTCGGTAATAATACTTAGTGGGAAATTCTGCAGCAAAGCTGCTGAAATGCCGATAATCTGGGTCATGGTTTTTGCTTTTCCAAGTTTGCTTGCGGAAATAACGACTCCTTCTCCTGAAGCTACCAGCCTTAACCCCATTACCATCAGTTCCCTTCCAATGATTATAATGGCTACCCAGCCGGAAATACTGCCTCTTTGAACCAGTGCAATCAGGGCTGTAGTAACGAGCATCTTATCCGCCACAGGATCAAGGAAAATTCCAAACTTCGTTATCTGCTTATTTTTTCTCGCCAGATACCCATCAATGCCGTCAGTGCTTGCAGCTATTATGAATATAATGGCTGCAATATAGTGGCCGAATTTAAGAATAAAATTATTAATAGCCGGTAAATGAGGAAAGATCGATACCAGGATACTGCTGTTTGCTATCCATTCCGGAAGCGGCACAGCAAAAACCATAAAGACAGGGACAGCCAATATCCTTAGTAAAGTTATTTTATTGGGTAAGTTCATCTTCCACAACTCCTACTAAATCGTAATCATCTGTATTCACAATTTTGACATCAACAAAGCTACCCATTTCAAGCGGGTAAGGGCTTGTAAAATAAATTAATCCATCAATCTCAGGTGCTTCGGCATAGCTTCTCCCGTAATAAAATATTCCGTCATCAGCCACGCCTTCCACCAGTACTGTATAAATCTTGTTTAGCCTGTGCCGGTTAATTTCCCCGGCAATATCTTTTTGGACTTCCATTATTTCTCTGTATCTCTTTTCTTTTATTGATTTTCTTACTTTATTTTTAAATTTCGCAGCAGGAGTGCCTTCTTCTTCCGAATACATAAACACCCCCAGCTTTTCAAATCTTAATTCCTTAACAGAATGCAGCAAGTTAGTAAAATCATCCTCATCTTCTCCCGGGAAACCTACTATAAGGGATGTCCTAATAACAATATCGGGTATTCTTTTTCTCAGTTTATTCAAAATATTATAAACATCAGAAAAATTACCCCTGCGCCCCATCATTTTTAAAATCTTATCACTGGTATGCTGTATTGGTATATCGAGGTATTTGCATACTTTCGGATTTGATGCTATTTCTTCAATAAGCTTGTCATCTATTCTGTCAGGATAACAATACAGGATTCTTATCCATTTAAGATCATCTATATCCCTAAGTGCTTTTAATAAGTCAACCAGCCTATATTCTCCGTATATATCAATTCCATAGCCTGTTGTATCCTGGGCAACCAGAATAATTTCACGTGTCCCCTGCTTAACAAGATAATCCGCTTCCTTAAGTATATCCTCCATTTTTCTGCTTCTGTATTTACCCCTAAGGGAAGGTATTACGCAATAGGTGCAGCAATTATCGCAGCCATCGGCAATCTTGACATATGCGTACCCTTTGGGTGTGGATATTACCCGGTTATTGACCGGATATTCGCAGAAACCAGGATTATTACATAAGACAGGTTTATTGGCGGTATTATTTGCATTACTAACCAAGTTGCTATAAGCACTTTCTATAACTTCACATATCCTGTCGTAGTTACCTGTTCCGATTACACCGTCAACCTCAGGTATCTCTTCCAGTATTTGTTTGTGATACCTCTCCGCAAGGCAACCTGCAACCAGAAGCAGCTTACAATTTTGCTCTTTAAGCTGAGCAACTTCAAGTATCGTATTAATAGACTCCTCTTTTGCCTTATCTATAAAACCGCATGTGTTTACGATTATTATATCGGCTTCTTCCTGTTTATTTACAATTTCATACCCCCGGTCTTTTAAAAGGCCAAGCATAACCTCACTGTCAACCAGATTTTTAGGACATCCAAGGGATATCAATCCAACTTTTTTTCTTATGTCACTCATCTGTCTTCAATTCACATCCATCACATATTAGTATTAACAAGTTTGTCTAAAATCTATCAATAAGTTTAGCATTGATTTTGTTAATTAGCAACCTTTCTTTTCTCTCGATGAGACAATAATAATGACGGAAGTAAATATTTACCCCGTCATTATTAATTAATTGCTGCGTTATGCTGTTTATTTTCATTCAGTAATATTTCTCTCTGCCAGCCTTCTTAAGGCCGATTTTATTTCAGTTTCAGTGAACCCCCTGTACATCAGGTATTGATAAACCCTTTTTTCTGTTTTCTTCTGCGAAAAATCCATGCCTTTAAATTTTTTCTCTATAAGCTCTTCAGCCACAAGTATATTGTCAAATTTCAGCTCTTCTATTCCTTGCAATATGTATTCTTTCCGAATACCTTTTTTTCTAAGCTCATATATAAGCATCCTCTTGGATTTAGGGTTCAATTTTTTCCTGTCGTGAAGATACTTTCTTACATATAGCATGTCATTTATATAACCTTCTGCCTTAAGTTCCGTCAGCACCTGCTGTATGATATTTGAGTCAAATCCCTCTTCCTCAAGCTTCATTTCAACTTCCTTTTCCGTTCGGAACTTATATGACAAAAAGATTATGGCTTTTTCCTTTGCTTTGCTGAAATTTACAGAAAGCAAAATATCATCGATTTCACTCTGGGATATTTCGCTTTTTTCATAAAGGCCATGCTTTAAATATTCATCCTCGGAAACGTAAAAGGAATCCTCATTATCCAAACAGATTTTATATTTTATACCTTCACTGCTTTCTTCTTTTTCGGTTGCCGTTATACGCATTTTTCCACCCTCAAATACTATTTCCTTTTAATTTCCTCTTAGCTGAAATCGCCTGTGAAGCTATCTCCTTCTTCATCATTTTCAGAATGGATTCCAATGCTCTTTGAAAAAGCCAAATTAAAATTCTCCCTGATTTTATTCTCTATTTCCTGGGCAACGTCCTTATTCTCTCTCAAATACTGCTTGGCGCTTTCTCTTCCCTGGCCGATTCTCTGGTCTTTATATGAGTACCATGAGCCACTCTTTGATATAATATCCAGGTTAACCGCAACATCCAGTAAATTACCTTCCTTTGATATACCCTGGCCGTAAATTATATCGAATTCTGCTTCCTTGAAAGGAGGAGCAACCTTGTTCTTGACAACTTTTACTCTGGTCTTATTGCCAATGATTTCATTACCTTGTTTTAACGTCTCAACTTTTCTCACATCAAGCCTTACCGAAGCATAGAATTTTAATGCCCTTCCTCCGGGCGTGGTTTCAGGGTTTCCAAACATAACGCCTACCTTTTCTCTCAGCTGATTTATAAATATTGCAGTTGTCCTTGATTTACTTATGACTCCTGCAAGTTTTCTCAGAGCCTGGGACATAAGCCGCGCCTGCAGTCCAACGTGAGAATCTCCCATTTCGCCGTCAATCTCGGCTTTTGGTACCAGCGCAGCTACCGAGTCTATAACAATCACATCAATGGCGCCGCTTCTTACTAAAGCTTCCGCAATTTCCAGAGCCTGCTCACCTGTATCAGGCTGTGATACTATCAAATTGTCAATATCTACACCTAAGTTTTTGGCATATATTGGATCAAGAGCATGTTCAGCATCAATAAAAGCGGCTTCTCCGCCGTTTTTCTGTGCTTCTGCTATAATATGGAGGGCAACTGTCGTTTTTCCTGATGATTCTGGGCCAAATATTTCCACAATTCTTCCCCTGGGTACTCCGCCAACTCCAAGCGCAATATCAAGGCCTAAAGCACCGGTGGGAATAACTTCCACATTTAAATGGGTAGTTTCTCCGAGCTTCATTATTGAGCCCTTGCCAAACTGCTTTTCAATCTGACTTATAGCCATATCAAGCATTTTCTTCTTTTCCAACATCATTCATCCTCCTCGCGCAAATGCGAACAACTGTTCTGCATTAATTATATTATATTCGATTATTTAAGTCAATATATTTCACAAAATTTCTCTATATTTTTCAAATATTTATAGTTTTTTACATTTACGATTAAGTTTCTTATTTTTATTACATTTCAACCTTTTCCTACCTAATAATTAAAATGTACTGACTTCAGTTTTCTTTTTATAAGGTCAATAATATACCGGAGTTCTTCAACTTTTATTAAGAGGGCTACGGCAAAATAAACAGAAGCTCCCAATGCGATTTCCGCAAAAAGATACAATAATTCATAGATTTTATCTTTAATAGAAAAGGCTCTGGCAAAATCTACTGGTATATATTTATTAATACAAATAAGTAACGCTCCCATTACAAGGGAGGCTGCAATAAGTTTTACACAATACTGTACCAGCGATTTCAGCTCCAATCCCTTTAGCTTTTTATTCAATACAATTAACAGGATTGCGCAATTTATAATACTTGAAAGGGAATATGCCAGCGCCATCCCGGATGCTCCTATTTCGGTATAATTAAAAAGCAGGTTACAAAACAAAGCATTGCATATTATTGAAATGATGCCGGAAAAAAGCGGTGTTTTTGTATCATTGCATGCATAAAAGGCCCTATTCACTATTGCCAGCAACGATTGGGAAAGAAGGGCAAGAGAGAAGAATACCAGTATCTTTCCTGTCAAATAAATCCGGTCTGCACTAAAGTTGGCAGACCATTTGTAAATGGCGCTTACTATCTGGTTTCTTAATACTATAAACCCTACCACCGAAGGTATTACAAGCAGCAATATGGACTTAATGCTTTTTAAAAACATTTTTTTGAATGATTCGGTTTCACCCATGGCAAGCTTTTCAGAAAAAGTCGGAAGAACAGCCGTACCTATCCCCATAGCAAAGATACCATAGGGAAGCTGCCATATGTCATTTGCATTTGTAAGGGCCGTTACGCTTCCTTTTTCAAAGTTAGATGTATAGGATTGGGATATTACGGTATTTACCTGCACAATTGACGATGCTGCAAGGGACGGAATTGCAAGCTTTAAAATATTGCTATAGCCAGGGTGCTTGAAATATATTTTTGGCCTGTAATATTTCAGATTATTTAAAGCAAAGGATACCTGGCATAACAAATAAATCAGCGCGCTAATCATAATACCGACTGCAACTAGTCTGACGCCATACTTATGGAAGAGTATAATACTCACAACGGTTCCCATATTGTATATGGACGGACCGTATGCGGCAGCGGCAAATCTTTGGTAGGAGTTTAAAACTCCGTTGACCATTCCCGCAAGCATCAAAAAACATACTGACGGGAATAGTATCCTCGTCAGGGAAACAGTTAACCGGATTGTATCTTCGTTATACCCGGGAGCAATAAGATTTACCACCTGAGGTGCAAATATAATTCCCAACGTACTTACAATCAGCATACCAATTAATATTGTGTTTATAAATGAACCTACGGCTTTCCACCCTTCTTCTTCCCTTCCTTTTACTATATATCCGGATAAAACGGGAATTAGGGCGGCTGCTATGGAGCCACCCACCAAGAGGTTATACATGAGATCAGTGGTCTTGAATGCTGCAAATAATGCATCAGACTCACTCCTGGACAATAAATTAGGTATCAAGGTAGACCGTAAAAAACCGGTTATCCTGCTAAACACCATAGATACCATAACTATGACTGCTGCCTTGGTTACACGTTTTTCTTCAATTTGCTGCAACTTGCTTATCCTCCGTCATTAGTAATATTTTAGTAATATTAACTAATATCAGCTTGTTTTAAAATAAAAAACAAACGATTAATAGTAGTAGTATGTCATTGAATTCAAGGTGTTCGTGTTATTCATAGTATTTGCAAATATTCATAATATTCAAATATTTATAATATTCATTTAATATTCATTATATATCTTCTCACCATATCCAGGGCATGAAGGGAAGCCACATTTCTTATCCTGTTCCTGTCACCCCAGAGCCGGAACTCATTTGCATGGGTACCCTCCTTACTTGCAAGGGCTATATAAACCAGGCCTACAGGTTTCTCCGGTGTTCCACCGTCGGGACCAGCTATACCGGTAACAGCCAGTCCCAGATCAGTACCGCTTCTCTCCCTTATTCCGTTTGCCATTTCTATTGCAGTGGCACTGCTTACAGCCCCATATTTTTGCAGAGTTTCCGCCTTAACTCCCAGGAAACTTTCCTTAAGATTGTTACTATATGAAACAATTCCTCCCATAAATACCCTGGAAATACCGGGAATATCGGTCAGCTTCTTTGATATGAGTCCTCCCGTGCAGGATTCGGCAACGGATATTGTAAGCTTATTTTCCATCAGCATATCAGCCACTACTTCTTCCAATTCCTTATTCTCTGTCGAATAAACTGCATCCCCCAGCCTTTTTCTAATCTCACATATAACGGGATCAATTAATTCATCAGCTTGTTCGCCCCTGTTTACTCTTGCTGTAATTCTAAGCATTACCTGACCTTCTTTTGCGTATGGGGCAATCGTAGGATTGCTCTGGTTATCCACGAGGTCCATAATTGTATCTTCAACCTGGGATTCACCTATCCCGAATACCTTTACATATTTTGATACAAGCTTGACATCCGTTTTATCCCAGAGGTATGGCATAACGGTATCATCAAACATCGGCCTCATTTCGGAAGGAGGGCCCGGCAGCATTATAACTATTTTATCTCCTGATTCTATAATACACCCCGGTGCAGTCCCGTTCTTATTTTTAATAATAATGCTTCCTTCAGGCAAATAAGCCTGCTTTATATTATTTTCCGTCATAGGACGGTTGCGGTTTTTGAAAAATGCCTTAATTATTTCATAGGTTTCCTCATGGAGTACAAGTTTCCTGCCAAAGACCTCAGCAACGGTTTCCTTTGTAAGATCGTCTTTGGTAGGTCCCAGGCCTCCTGTCATTATTATTATATCAGAGCGGTTAAGGGCAATATTTAAACACTGTTTTAGTCTTTGGGGATTATCTCCGACAACGTTTTGATAATAAACGTTAATTCCTACTTCAGGGAGCCTCTGTGATATGTATTGTGCATTGGTATTAACTATCTGACCTAAAAGCAACTCAGTACCTACAGTTATAATTTCAGCATTCATAAAATACATCTCCAATTACTTAAATTTAATAACGTAGCATTTAATTAAAGTAAAATTTAATTAATGTAAATAATGTAAAAATAAATACTTAAATATTAATATGATTAACATGAAAATAATATAATTAGTATTTTTATCCGTGTTTTTACAGCATAAAATATTCTTTATTCATTATTAATAATATTATTATATCAATTTACCGGGGTAATAATCAATAATAACTTACATATTATGGTTATTGTTGCAATATTCTTTATTTTTGAGTTTAAATAATACTTTTCCAGGTAAAATATGAGTAAGAAGATTTTTTTAAGGAAACATCAAACTATGAGGAGTTGATATTAATGGACAGACTTGAACATAAAAAAGTAACCATTATCGGTGCCGGCTTTGTAGGAGCGACCACCGCGTATACATTAATGTTAAGCGGTTTGATATCGGATATAGCAATTATTGACGTTAATAAGGAAAAGGCAGAGGGCGAAATCATGGATTTAAATCATGGCCTGTCATTTGTTCAGCCTGTAAAAATACACCTGGGAACTTACGAAGACTGCAAGGATTCAGATATAATCATAATTACTGCAGGGGCAAATCAAAAGCCGGGAGAAACCAGAATTGACCTTGTGAAAAAGAATACGCAGGTATTCAAGAGCATAATACCTGAAATTGCAAAGTACTACAATAATAACTCGGTCATACTTGTAGTGACAAACCCGGTTGATATATTAACCTATGTTACTTATAAAATATCAGGATTTTCAGAAAACAAGGTCATAGGTTCAGGTACGGTACTTGATACGGCACGTTTCAAATATCTCCTGGCAAATCATGTAGGCATTGACGCCAGAAATGTACATGGCTATATTATAGGTGAGCATGGAGATACGGAAGTTACCGTATGGAGCAGTGCCAACATCGCCGGCGTGCCAATAGATGATTACTGCGATAAATGCCACAAGTGTGAAGAAAAAATCAGGAAAAATAAAATTTTTAACGATGTTAAGAATGCGGCATACAAGATAATTGAAAAAAAAGGTGCCACATATTATGCTGTAGCCCTGGCAGTAAGAAGGATTGTGGAAGCCATCGTAAGAAATGAAAATTCGATTTTGACTGTATCGGGTATATTAAACGGACAATATGGATTGCATGATATTTGCTTGAGCCTGCCTACAGTAGTAAACAGTAAAGGAAGGGATACTATAATAACAATTCCGCTGGATAAGGAAGAAATGGAACTTTTGCATAAATCCGCTAATTCGCTGAAAGAAATTATAAAGGAAATTAATATATAATACGACATATAATATAGAACTATATAGAATTAACTTATATTTCTATTTTATGATAATAGTAAAAAATATATATTTCCAAATATTGAATAAGTATTCGATGATATCAATTGATAATATATCAATTGATATCATCGAATAAAAATATGCCAAATAAATAAAATAATATTTATGTGAAATTATTATGTTCCACATTATGCATAACATGTAATTTGTAAGGAGGGATTTTAATATAATCCCTATATTTTTATAGAACTTTTATAAAATATTATTAGTATTTTCATTAATATTTTCACTTATAATTTTCTTTACAGTACTTTACAATAAAAATATAATTTTTTACAATAATGATATAATTTTTTATATAAATAATTATCATACCCAATTACAAATAGTAGCAAATGCATCGAAATTTGATATTCATACTTTTATTTTTATACTAAATATTTATATCATTATAGTTAATATGGATAATTTTTATGTAAAGGGTGTAAGTAATGGACAGTTTTCTTCAAACTTTTAAGAGTATAATAGATAATGTTGAAAAGGTTATTGTAGGAAAACGTAATGCTATTGAATTAACTTTAATTGCTCTGGCCTGTGACGGTCATGTACTTATCGAGGATGTACCCGGAGTAGGAAAAACCAGCCTTGTTTATTCAATTGCCAAATCCCTTGACTGTTCATTCAAAAGAATTCAATTTACTCCTGACATATTACCAACAGATATAACAGGTTTCACAATTTACAATCAAAAGACAGGGAATTTTGAATTCAAACCGGGTGCCGTAATGAGCAATATTGTTCTGGCAGATGAAATAAACAGGACTTCTCCCAAAACCCAGGCAAGCCTCCTCGAAGTAATGGAAGAAAAACAGATTACCGTTGACGGGGTTACATATCAAGTACCAAGGCCTTTCATGGTGCTTGCGACCCAGAATCCCGTTGAATACCTGGGTACCTATCCCCTTCCTGAAGCTCAGCTTGACAGGTTTATGCTTAAAATAAGTATAGGTTATCCTTCGCAGGCGGATGAAAGCAAAATACTTACAAGGTTTAAAACCGAAAATCCATTACATAACCTGACACCTGTGGCTGACGCCGATTACATATTAAAGCTCCAGGAAGTGGTAAGGGAAATTCATGTTGACAGTTCCCTGAACCAATATATTGTAGAAATATCGGATGCAACCAGAAAAAATCCCGATATTCTTCTTGGTGCAAGCCCCAGAGCTTCCCTGGCCCTTTACAGGGCGTCCCAGGCATGGGCTTTCTATAACGGGCGGGATTATGTTATTCCTGACGATATTAAAAGAATGGTCATACCTGTTCTAGCCCACAGGCTGATTCTCAAACAGGAGGCCAAGTTAAAAAAGATAACGGCAGAGCAAATACTGACATCCATAATGAGTAATATAAATGTCCCTATGGTGGTATAAAAAATGACGTTAAATAGAGTTATATACGGATGCCTTTTATTTTTGTCATTCTTATTTGCATACTTTTATGGCGGAGTAGTTCCCTACATGCTGCTTTTTACTGCAATCATGCTTCCCTTGCTGTCATTAGCTTACACATTAATAATATATTATCGTTTCAAATATTTCCAGGAAGTTGATAAAAAATTTATTATAAAGGGAGATACGGTAAATTATAATTTTATAGTAAGTAACGAGGACTTTATGTTTTATCCGTACATAAAAGTAACATTTTACGGGACTGAGACAATTTTTGCAGAGCAGTTCAGAACTAAGCTTTTTTCTCTCCAGCCTTACAGCAGTAAAACTTTTACCTTTAAACTTCATTGTAAATACAGCGGGAACTATGAAATAGGAGTAAAGGAATTCGAATTTGAAGATTTCCTGGGAATTTTCAAACTTACTTACAGAGAACCTTTCCCCCTGCTAATCCAGGTTTATCCAAGAGTAATAATACTAAATAGATTCAAGCTGAAAATGGACTTCCCTACGGAATTTTATTCTTCATTAACCAGCAGATATGAAGATATTGGTACATTAGATGATATTAGAAAATATACGTACGGAGATAATCTAAAAAAAGTACACTGGAAACTTACAGCAAAACTAAATGAATTAATGGTAAGAAAATTTCAGGGCACCATCGAAGCAAGTGCTGTTATCATGCTTGATTTAAAAAAGAGCAATCTTTCATATGAGCAGAATACAATTATTGAAGATAAATTAATCGAAAGTGCCATTTCTGTTGCCCATTATTGTTTGCAAAGCTGGATACCGATAAACCTGGTCTATTATATCAAGGAAATTGTAAACATAAGGGCAGTTAATCCTTACGGGTTTCAATATATTTATGACAATATGGCACAAGTTCGTTTTATAGACGGTTTTAAAATATCAGATATTTTGAGTGTTTATACCAAAAACAACGTTGTAAAATCAAACCTGCTTATATTTACAGCCGATCTGAATTATGAATTATATGAAAACATTTATAATACAACTTTTTCGGGATTTAATGTTATTTTGGTTTATATTTCACCTGAGGAATTTACGGGCGGTGTAAATAAAGAAACTGAAAATATTATACGCAATATACACAAAATAGGTGCCAGTGTTTACAAACTTAATATTAAAGACGATATAAAATCAGTGCTGGAAGGATAATAACCGGAAGGATAATAAATGGATAATAAATCTCTGGAAGAATAGCAAATCTCTATCGGAAGGATGACATGGAGGAATACTAATGGAGGTATGGAAGCAATACCGGCAAAAATTTATAACTAATAATTCAATCGATGACATGGTAAATGCGTTTTTAAATGCGTTTTTGGCAGGGCTAACCGCATTCTGCTTTGCTTATGCCCTTATTTATACTTTGAATTTCAATTACCCCATTGCAAATATCATGTTAGCAATATTTGTTGTTATTATTTTATGTTCAATTATATTCCTAAACAAACTTACCCTGATAACAGCAGGAGTAATTTCGGGAATTGTCGCATGTTCATGGCTGGCTTACCAGCTATTTAATAAATCTTTGGATGAACGTATAGATGAAATAGCCTCATTCGTAACATGGAACTATGATTATATAACAGGCTTAGAGGATATTAACAAAGTATACATGAATTATACATCCTTGCTGTTGATTATAATAATGACGATTATTGCCTATATCATTACCGTAAAACGTTTTAACTTTATTTTATTACTTGCAGGCGGAACATCCATTTTCGTACTCCAGTGGATGATGGATTATGCCGTTAGCTATCTTGCATTTTACATATTTGTGTTTCTGATAATACTCTATTACTTCAAATTCATATTCATCCGCAAAAAGCGACGGGAACCTGATAATGATTACGCCGCTCCGGTTAAATTTACCCTATATGTTATTCCCCTTGCTATTGCAGTTTTTATAACATCATACTATATTCCTAAAGCTGATCATCCAATAATATGGGATTGGCTTGACAGGCAGGTTAACAGGATATATAACTATTTTAATCGAAATTACAATTATATTTCTTATGATTATTTTTCATTTAATTCCACAGGTTTTGGCCGTGATGACGGAAGACTTGGAGGAAAAGTTAACATTGATAACACCCCGGTATTACAAGTGGAATCCTCAAGGAGAATATACCTGAGGGGGGCTTGTAAAGATGTTTATACCGGATATTCCTGGAAAAACAGTCTTGATGAAATGAATCCTCTTGATAAAAACTTGGAAGTTTCCAGATACGAATTATTGGAACCGGTATTGGGTTTTTACCAATTATCCGGTACCAATGATAACTTTTACACGGAATACTTCCTGGAAAACGGCATGGTAACCATATCATACCTGAATCTTAGAACCAAGACATTATTTGCTCCCTTGGGTTTTAACAGAATTATTTTTCCATGGGCTTCTCAGCAAATATCTGAAATATATGTAAACAGTGAAGATATTTTGGCTTCGAATAAAAGGATGGAAAAAGGGTTTGAATACATACTGGATACTTACAGCTTAGAATATTGGTCCGACGGAGTGAAAGATATATTAAGAAAAAGCTACAAGGGCTTTTATAATGATTTGTTGCAGAAATATGAAAGGATGAGCAACAGCAGCTATGGTATAATCGGCGGTAACGGGAATTACCTGGTAATAGGAACAGTCCGAATAGACCCAAAGGAACTAAATTACGATTGTCTCCTTGAACTTTCAGACAGGGCTGAAAAAATATATTCCAGGTATACTCAACTGCCGGAAAACCTCCCTAAGCGGGTTATTGAACTTGCTAATAGCATAACCGCCGGTGAGGAGAATAACTATGACAAGGTTAAAGCAATTGAAAAATTCCTATCCTCTAATTATCCATATACGTTAAAACCCAAAGCAACACCCAGGGGAAGGGATTTTGTGGATTATTTCCTCTTTGACTTAAAAGAAGGCTATTGTACTTATTATGCCACAGCAATGGCAATTCTGGTAAGAAGCATAGGGATTCCGGCAAGATACGTTGAAGGTTATATTCTGCCTCCGAAGCCAATTGAACAAAACATATACGAAGTTACCAATCAAAATGCCCATGCATGGGTGGAAGTATATTTTGAAGGAATCGGCTGGGTACCTTTTGAGCCTACGGCGCCGTTTGTATCAGGATTTTATAATGACCGGCAAGCTGAGAGCGGTGCTGTTATAAGCGAAAGTTTTTATGAAGATCCTTTTTATCTCGAGTACCTGGAAATGCTGGAGATGTATGATCCGTCAATTACCTCACATTTTGTAAGTGAAGTAAATAATGAAGAAAGCCAGGTTCAGGAATCAAACAATAAACTGTTTTTTACCTTTACAATTATTGTACTGGCAGTACTGCTTGCACTAATTCTGCTTATTAACAGTCTACGGAATAAGTACATGTTTAAAAAGATTAAGAAAATGCCTCCAAAGGATGCCATACTTGCTTTGATGAAACAGTATATCCACATCCTTTCCATCCAGGGTCTGCATGTATTGCCGGGTGAAACGCCGTCAGAATATGCCGAAAGGGTAAGCAGATATCTTATATCCGAAAAATTCGGTAATAATGAGAAAGAAAATATATACGGTAAAAGGATAAGCAAGCTGGATGTGCTGTATAAAAATACCATGTTCAGCAAAATCATGGATATTTTCATAAAAGCCAGGTACAGCAATGCTGAAATTACACAAAACCAGAAAGAAACCGTTATGGCCTATTATGAAACATTGCTTGTAGAATCAAAAGAAAACCTGGGCATATTCAAGTATTTTATTTACAGATATATTCTGGGCAGAATATAAACTATGAAATAAACTAAATATCAAATAATAATAATAAAAATAAATACAAAGCAACAAAAAATATAATATTAATAAATTAATAAATTAATAAATTAGAAAAATAAATCTATTAATAAATTAAAATCAATTTATTAATAGATTTATTTTATTATTTTATTAACGTAACAGATTGGTTTTCAAAGATCTATTTAATAAGATTAATTTATTGAATATTTACTAGATAAATATTTACTTATGTATTTACTAAATAAATATTTACTTATGAAATGCCCTTTAGAGGGAGTAAACCTCTTCCTCCGTTAATACCTTTATATTATTCTTCTTTAGAACCTCCATGGCTTTTTGCTGGTTATCGGTACGCAGTATAACCAGTGCCTCGCCTTCCCTTTTGCCTACAAAAGCATAGGTATATTCTATGCTAATGGATTCATTCTGCAGCACCTCCAGAGCAGTTGCCAACCCGCCGGGTTTATCCGGTATTGAAATGGCTATAACTTCAGTAATACTGACGGTAAACCCGTTCTCATTCAACGCTTTTTCTGCCATGTCGGGCTTGTTGACTATTAGCCGTAAGATACCAAAATCAGTCGTGTCAGCTATTGAAAGAGCACTTATATCTATGTCGTTTAAGCCTAACACTTTTGTAACCGCAGCCAGCCTTCCGGACTTATTTTCCAGAAAAACTGATATTTGCTTTATCATATCATACCACCTCATATTAAAAATTAAGATTCAGGAGTTGAAGGTATGGAATTTATATATTCCTCATGTCAATTACCCTTTTTGCCTTGCCCTCACTTCTCTCTATCGTTTTTGGTTCAACCAAAGTAACCTTTACGCCTATTCCAAGTGTAGTTTCTATTGCATTTCTTATCTTCTTCTCTACTATTTCAATCTTTTTGACTTCATCGGAGAACAAGTCCTTGTTCATTTCCACCAGGACTTCCAGCATATCAAGGTTGCCAACCCTTTTTACAATCAGCTGGTAATGCGGTGCGGTATCTCCTATTTCAAGCAGTACACTTTCTACTTGAGAAGGGAATACGTTAACTCCTCTAATAGTAATCATATCATCGGTTCTTCCTGTGACCTTGCTCATTCTTACAGTAGTTCTTCCGCATTTGCATACTTCGTAATTAAGACTTGATATATCCCTGGTACGGTACCTAATCAGGGGAAGCCCTTCCTTTGTTATTGTGGTAAATACCAGCTCACCCTTCGAACCGGGAGGTAAGACTTCTTCAGTCTCCGGGTCAATTATTTCAGGAATGAAATGATCTTCTGCTATATGCATTCCGCACTTATACTTGCATTCACTGGCAACACCCGGTCCTATTATCTCGCTGAGGCCGTAAATATCAATTGCCAATATTCCGAGTCTTCTCTCTATTTCTTCGCGCATTTTTTCCGACCAGGCTTCCGCTCCAAAGATACCCGCTTTTAATTTAAGTTCTTCCTTTTTAATTCCCAGTTCCTCCATAACTTCCGCCATATGCAGGGCATATGAAGGAGTGCATGCCAGTATGGTGGTGCCGAAATCCTTCATTATCATTATTTGCCTTTTGGTATTTCCACCTGATATAGGTATGACTGAAGCTCCTATTCTCTCTGATCCGTAATGAATACCAAGTCCTCCTGTAAAAAGCCCATATCCGTATGCTATCTGCACCACTGAATTTTTATCACATCCGGCAGCCACAAGTGTCCGTGCTGTAACTTCAGCCCATGTATCGATATCCCTCCTTGTATAACCCACTACCGTCGGTTTTCCTGTGGTACCTGAAGAAGCGTGAATTCTCACTATTTCACTTAAGGGCACTGCAAACATCCCGTAGGGATATGTATCTCTCAAGTCCTGCTTATAAGTAAAGGGAAGTTTTTTCAAGTCTTCAAGTGACTGTATGTCTCTAGGTTCAAGTCCTATCTTTTGCATTTTTTCCCTGTAAAAGGGCACATTGTGGTATACCCTCTTAACTGTATCTATTAGTCTCTCTGTCTGCAGTTTCCTTAATTCTTCCCTTGGCATACATTCACAAGTCTTATTCCAGTATTCCATACGTTTATCCTCCTGCCTACACTTGGTATTAACTTAGCAATGTTATTGATAATTAATTGAGTATAATTAATTAAGTAAAACGAGTAAATAATTAATCAAATTATTAAGTGCTCAATAATTGTATCCCTCTTCAAAGGCTTTCAGGTTAATTGCCAGGTATTTCTCATTGACAACATCCCTTAAGGCCTCTTCCCAGATTTCCTTCTCAATACCGGATATTTTTGCATAAACGCCAATTAAAACAATATTGACTACCTTTATGTTTCCTAAATTTTTTGCAATATCAAAGGCATCGATTACTATCGTGTTATCACACATGCCGGATATCTTTTCAATGACATCCAGTGGATATTTTTTCTCTCCGGTAATAACAGGCATGGGATCTATATGCTGGTCATTTATAATGATTGTTCCGTCCTTAGCAATATATTCAGCCCACCTAAGGGCTTCCAGCTTCTCAAAAGAAATGATAAAATCCGCTTCTCCTTTTTCAACGAGAGGGGAATAAACCCTATCACCCATTTTTACATACGTTACTACACTGCCCCCCCTCTGGGACATGCCATGGACCTCGGAAACTTTCACATCAAGGCCCTTTTTGATAGCCGCAGTGCCGATGACCTTACTGGCCAGGAGAGATCCTTGTCCCCCTACTCCGACTATCATTATGTTGGCTTTTATACCCTTTGGGTTACTATTAATAATATTATTTTTAATGCTATATTCATGCATTTGCATCACCCGCCTTTTCAAAAGCCCCAAAATTGCACAGTTTGCTGCAGAGTCCACATCCTACGCACAGGGCTTCGTTAACCTCAACATAACTTCCGTTATCAACAATAGCGGGACAGCCTATCTTCATGCACATTTTACATGTTCTGCATTTTTCCCTGTTGATTCTTAGAGGTCCTTCGAATTTCACATTTTTCAACAGGGCACAGGGCCTTTGTGCAATTATCAGGGAAGGCTCATCCGCTGCCACTTCTTCTTTGACGATTTTCTCAAATTCCTTTATGTCATATGGGTCAGCTACTCTTACCCTTTCAATACCTATTGCATGAGCCAGCTTAACAAGGTCAACCTGTTTGGTCGGTTCACCCTTTATGGTATATCCTGAAGTGGGATTATGCTGATGACCTGTCATTCCCGTAATGGAATTATCCAGAACAATAACGGTTGAGGTTCCTTTATTATAAACAATGTCTATCAATCCTGTTATTCCAGAATGTACAAAAGTGGAATCACCGATAACCGCCACCGTACTCCGGGCAAACTCTCTTCCGCGCGCTTTTTCCATTCCATGTGCCATACCAATACTTGCACCCATGCATACACATGTATCCATGGACGCTAACGGTGGTTGCGCACCAAGGGTATAACATCCAATATCACCGGTAACGGTTAATTTCAGCTTCTTCAGCACATAGAACGTTCCCCTGTGAGGACATCCCGGGCACATGACAGGAGGCCTTGCCGGTATCTGCTCCTTGTCAGGAACAGGGTAAGTATTCATTGGCTCCCGGTTAAGAATTTTTTCGCTTAAAATATTCGAACTTAGCTCTCCTACTATCGGAAGGACAGCCTTTCCGGTCACAGGAATGCCCATTTTCCTTATTTGGTTTTCCAGGAAAGGTTCCAGTTCTTCAATTACGTACAGGTTCTTGACCTCCCCGGCAAACCGGGCTATCAGATCGTATGGCAAGGGGTATACCATTCCTAGTTTTAAGAAAGATGCATCCTTGAATACTTCCTTTGAATACTGGTAAGATATTCCACTGGTGATTATTCCAATATCCCTGCTTCCCCACTCAATCCTGTTTAATTCGGTTTCATTACTATATGTTTCAAGCTGTGCCATCCGTTTTACAACTTCTACCCGCCTTTTTCTTGCCATTGCAGGCATCATTACATACTTGCCGGGATCCTTCCTGTAATCCTTCAGCTTATATTCTTCTTTTTCTTCCAGTTCAACAATACTCCGGGAATGGGCAATCCTGGTTGTAAGCCTTATAAGTACAGGGCAATCAAACTCTTCGCTTATTTTAAAAGCCTGCTTTACAAAGGTTTTACATTCCATACTATCTGCAGGTTCTAGCATGGGAATGTTAGCCGCCATTGCATAAAACCTGCTGTCCTGTTCATTTTGCGAGCTATGCATTCCCGGGTCATCTGCCACTACAATAACCAAACCGCCGTTAACACCGGTATATGAGACAGTAAAAAGAGGGTCAGCGGCCACATTAAGGCCCACATGTTTCATACAGCAAATTGACCTGGCACCTGCAATTGAAGCTCCTATGGCTACTTCCAGCGCAACTTTTTCATTCGGAGACCATTCGGAATAAATATTGTCATACTTGGCAAGATTCTCTGTTATTTCAGTACTTGGCGTTCCGGGATATGCAGTTGCAACCGTAGCACCTGCTTCATACGTTCCTCTTGCTATAGCTTCGTTACCTAACATTAACTTTTTCATCAGTTAACCCCCAAAACAAAACAATATCACTATATTAATTATGATATATTACTATATTGTGATAAATTACTAAATAAAATAATTAAGTACTATTTTAACCTTAAATAATCATTTTGTAAATCATCCCTATGTATAATAGCCCGTTTTTTATCCTGTAATTACTTCGCTTTCGGCCACCTCTGCATTCCTTGTTAACAGGCTTACTACAGGAGCAACAACAAGGGAAACAATCATGGAAACAGCTCCTATGGCAGGTGCCAGTTTAGTATCCATTCCCAGTATTACTGCTCCGCCGACGGAAGTTACAAGGCCGGATATGAGCCCGGACCATGCACCTGCTCTTGTAATACCATTCCAATATAACCCATATAAGTAGGGTGCTATAAAAGCCCCTGATATTGTGCCCCATGAAAAAGACATCAGTGTCAATATTGCATTCGGAGTTATAGCTGCTATAAAGGAGAAGATTACAAATACAACGCACAGAATCCTCATTAAAAGCATTTCATTTTTCCGGCTTATTTTCGGGGATATAAATCCCTTCACCAGGTCTACTGAAATAGCCGAACTTGAAACCAGAACCAGTGATGAAAGGGTTGACATGGATGCAGATAACACAAGTATTATTATCAAGCCGAAAAGGAACTCAGGCAAAGCCCATTCCAGGATTATAGGCATCACCATATCAGAATTTGAAGGGGGTTCCGCTTGATAGTACTCAAAAAACAATCTTGAAAAAGCACCAATAAAATATGCTCCTCCTGCAATCAATAATGCAAAGGCAGTAGAAATTATTGTGCCTTTTTTTATTGCCTGCTTATCTTTAATGGTGTAAAATTTATGAATCATTTGTGGCAAGCCCCATGTTCCCAGGCTGGTTAAAACAACAAGAGAAAGCAAATCATATGGTTGTGAGCCGAAAGGTTTTGACAAAGCCGGGTCTATGGCTTTTAACTTGGATATACCGTCAACAACTCCGTTAACTGCAGGATGGGAAATTATATAGTACAGCATTGCAACAACGCCCGCAATCATTATTATCCCCTGGATAAAATTGTTAAGGGCCGTTGCCACATATCCGCCCAGCATTAAGTATAATCCTGTCAAAACGGCCATGGCCATCATACAGTATATAAACGGAATATTAAACGCCTTTTCAAACAAGTAAGCCAGTCCCTGGTAAACAGAAGCGGTATAAGGAACCAGGAATAAAAAGGTTATTAATGCAGTGGCAACCTTCATTGCTTTGCTGCCATATCTTTTTTCAAAAAATTCAGGCATAGTGGAAGCATTAAGCTCATTAGTCAATTTACGGGTCCTCTCGGCTAATACAAGCCATGCAAGAAGGCTTCCTATAAGCGCATTTGCAATTCCTATCCATGTGGATGATATTCCGTAATTCCATCCTATCCGTCCTGCATAACCAATAAAAATAACTGCAGAAAAATATGTGGTTCCATATGCAAATGAACTTAGCCAAGCCCCCATTTTTCTTCCGCCCAAGAGAAAATCATCCATACTGCTGATTTTCTTCCTGCTGTATATGCCCACACCGACCATCAAAATAATAAATAAAGCTAAAAATATGAACTTTTCCATATTACCCTACCATCCTTCCATTCTACTTGATTTTGCTTGTTTTATTAATTTCGCTTATATAATTTACAAATTTTAACTTATAAATTTATAAAATTGTAAATTCAATTTGCATATTATATTTTTTCTTATTTTTTCATTTCCTCAAAAGCCATTGGTATGCCACTGCAGTATTCAGTGGTAATTGCCAGCGGTTTTATAAAGCCCTGGTTTTCAACTACCTCAATACAAAGCCGTTTAATATGATATTGCATCAACAAGTAGTTTTACTGCATTTTCCATATCTTTTAAACTCACCATTTCAGCAGGTGTATGGATATACCTGCAAGGTATGGATATTGCACCTGACGGTACTCCTCCCTTTGTAAGGTGAATAGCACCAGCGTCAGTTCCACCCATATTCAAAATCTCAAGCTGATAAGGAATACCAAGTTTTTTTGCAGAAGCTTCAAGCAGCTTTCTGATTTCCGGATGGCAAACGACAGAGCTGTCTTTTATTTTAATGGCGGGACCTGCGCCTAGTTTTACTTCCATGGGATTACATTCGGGTTTATCTCCGGTACTTGTAACGTCAATTGTAATTGATATATCGGGGTCAATGCCATATGCTGCGGTTTTAGCTCCCCTTAATCCAAGTTCCTCCTGCACCGTAAATACAAAATATATGTCATTTTCCGGGTCTTTTAATTCCTTTAGGGCTTCTATGGCCACAGCGCAGCCGGTCCTGTTGTCCATCGCCTTTGATATAGCAAAATCTCCCTGCTTTACGGCATCACCGCAAAAACATGCAGTATCCCCTATTTTTACATGCTTTTCCGTCTCTTCACGGTTCACGCTGCCTATATCAATGTACATTTTTGAAAGATTGAGCTTTTTTATATCGTCCAGTTTCTCTTCATAATACACAACACCGACAGTACCGTTCTTAAATCTCACCCTTTGGCCGATGGAGCAAAACGGAGACACTCCCCCTATATTTGTAAATCTAATATATCCCTTATCATCAATAAATGTTGCCATTAATCCGATTTCATCCATATGGGTTGAAACCATTATTTTCTTCTTGCCCTTGCCTTTTTTCAGTGCAATCAGGTTTCCCAACGCGTCTACACTGATATCATCCGCATAACCTTTAATTTCTTCTGCTATGGTATTTTTTGTTATTTCTTCGTCACCTGATACTCCAAAAGCATTTGTCAATTTAGCAAGTAACTCAAACATTAACTTCATCTCCTTTTAAAATTTTATTTAAATTTTCAGGGTTATTGCTGAGGTCATTCAAAATGCAGGATAAAAGTTTTTTGCAGTTTTCAAAATCATTCTTGTTCATAATTGAAGCCGGAGAATGTATATACCTGCAAGGTATTGATATTACGGCAACCTTTACTCCTTTGCCCGATCTCTGTATCTTGGCCGAATCATTTCCGCCGGTTGCCGTTTGCTTAAATTGCACTTCAATATCATTTTTCCTTGCCAGATCATAAATATAATTAACCAGCTTCCTGTCGGGATATGTTCCCCTGTCCATTAAGGTAATGGCAGGTCCTTTCCCCAATTTAGTGGAATATTGATGCTTCTCGGTCTCAGGCACATCAGAACAGGTTGTCCCCTCAATAACTATTGCAATGTCAGGTTTCACGCGGTTAGCCGCCACTTCTGCTCCTCTAAGGCCGATTTCCTCCTGGACTGTAAAGCAGGCGTACAGGTCAAATTCATAACTTCCTTTTAAGACTTCCATTAAAACCGCACATCCTACCCTGTCATCAAGAGCTTTTGCCTTTATGCAGTTGCTGCCGTATTCCTCAAACTCGCCGTAGAATGAAATATACTCGCCAAGAGGGGCTAGTTTTTCAGCCTCTTCTTTGCTTGATGCCCCTATATCAATATACATATTTTTTATTTTCCAAACATTTCCTATTTCGTCCCTCTCCTGAAGATGTATTGCCTTTGCCCCAATTACTCCCGGTATTTTTTTATCCCCTATGGTTACAGGCTTGCCGGGTAAAATCCTGTCATCCACGCCGCCTATACTCTCGAACTTTAACATACCCATATCATTATAACCTGTCACAATAAATCCGACTTCGTCCATGTGGGCAGCAAGCATAACAACAGAATCTTGGGATTTGCCTTTTTTATATGCAATTAAGTTTCCTATGGGGTCCACCTTAATATCGTCAACATATGGGCTTATCTTTTCTTTTATATAATCTCTGACAGCTTCTTCATTCCCGGAAACACCATTCAGTACAGTCAGCTCCTTTAATACTAACATGTGCATTCCTCCAATTTTGGTTCATTCTTATTATCCGTATTTGCATCGGTGTTGCCAAAAGAGGTAATAAACCTCGCGGCAAGCTTCCCGCAATTTCTCACGTCATTAACATTGATAGTTTCAACAGGCGTATGCATATATTTCAAAGGGATGGATATAAGCAGTGTAGGTATTCCGCACCTCGATACCTGAACTGCCCATGCCTCTGTTCCCGTATAGCTGGGTTCGATTAAAATCTGGTACGGTATATTCTCATCCTTTGCTGTTTGAATTAGTTTTTCGGTAAATTTTTTATCCAGAATCGGGCCTTTGGCTATGACAGGACCCTTGCCGCAGGAAGCAGTCTTTTCCTTCGGGGTATCGGGTGTAGTCCCACCACAAACATCCAGAACTATTGCAAGGTCAGGGGCAATGTTATATGAAGCTATGGTTGCCCCTGTTAAATGAATTTCTTCTTGCACAGTGGCAACAAAATAAACATCACAGTCATGTTTTATTTTCGACAGTTCCTCCATTGCAACCAGCATTGCAACAATGCTGCATTTGTTATCAAATGACTTGGAACTTACCTGTCCGGACTGAAGTTCAAAAAAAGCAGGCTTAAAAGCAATAAAATCTCCGATAGATATAACTTGACGCACTTCTTCGGGAGACATTCCGGTGTCGATAAACAGGTCCTTTATCTCGATGGCTTTTTTCGTATCTTCAGGATTCAATAAGTGGGGGGGTTTTGCTCCGATTACGCCATACACCTTTTCCTTACCGTATATTATTACTTCTTGTGCCGGCAGTATTTTACGGTCAATCCCACCCATATTTGAAAATCTTATGAAACCATCCTCATCAATACTTGTTACTATAAAACCGATTTCATCGTAATGCGCCGTTATCATGACCTTTTTCCCGGATTCCGAACCTTTTTTGATTCCTATCACATTTCCGAACTTATCAACTCTTACCATGTCGCAGAACGTTTTAAAATGGTCTTCCAGTATCTTGGACACGTTGTATTCATTTCCGGTTACAGAATCCGCAGAAGAAAGTTCTTTTAAAATACTGGTTATTTTAGAAAGTTCCATATATCCACCTCATAATTTACAATATTTTATCAATTTTAAGTATTTATAATTAAAATCGATAACTAAAATTTATAAAAAAATGTATTTAAATATATTTATCCAATATTAAATATCATATCCATATTATATCATATACTATATCCTTATTTTATACACGAATTTTATGCACAAATTCTTTAAACTTGTTACCCCTTTCCTCAAAATTCTTGAACATATCAAAACTTGCACTTGCCGGGGAAAGCAGTATAATATCACCTTCTACAGCCTGATTGAATGCTTCCATCACTGCCTCCTCGAGGGATGAACATTTTATTATCGGGATGTCCGCACCTTTCCCCGAAATATATATCTCATCCAATAACGCCTTTTCAATTAAAGGCGCTGTCTGTCCCAGCAGCACCAATGCCTTAACTTTCTCGGCAATAACTTTTCCCATAATGTCATAGGAAATCTTTTTGTCATATCCCCCTGCTATTAAAATAACTTTCTGTTTAAAAGCGTTAATACTTGCAATTGTCCTTGTAGGGCTTGTACCTATTGAATCATTGTAGAACTTGATCCCGTTTATTTCTCTAACAAATTCTATCCTGTGTTCAACACCGGCAAACCCGTAAGCAACTTTATCTATTGAGGAACTATTTACAAGATGTGCTACAGCAGCTATCGCAGCAAGATAATTCTCCATATTATGCAATCCCGGCAGTAATATTCTGTCTGTTTTTATTATTTCTCTTTCTTCACCCTTTTCTCTGAAATATATTACTCCGTCCCTGATATAAGTGCCTTCCTCCACCTCGTTGAGACGGCTGAAGAACCTGACTTTTCCTCTGGCTTCCCGGGCCATCTTCCTGGTTATTTCATTATCATGATTTAATACAACGATGTCATTATTATTTTGATGCCGGAAAATATTCTTTTTGGCATCCACATATTCTTCCATGGATTTATGTACATCAAGGTGATTGGGAGTTATATTTGTTATTATGGAAACATTCGGACTCTTTTTCATGGTATGCAGCTGGAAACTGCTCAATTCCAGTACAACCTTATCCCCTTCACTGATTTCTTCCACTTTATCAATTAGCGGAGTCCCTATATTTCCCCCAAGCCAGCACTTGTAGCCTTCTTCTTTTAAAATATTATATACAATTGTTGTGGTTGTTGTTTTTCCGTCACTTCCCGTAATGCCTATTATTTCTGCCGGACACAGGTCCACAAACAGTTCCATTTCAGAGGTGACCACCGCCCCTCTTTCTCTTTCTCTTTGCAGCTCCGGTATATCAAACCTAACTTTCGGTGTTTTGAATATGATATCGAAACCCTTAAGATTGTCAAGGTAATTTTTCCCCAGGCTGTATCTAATGAATTTGTAATTGCTGAATTTAGCAATCACGTGCTCAAGCTGATGCTCTTCGGCAATATCGAACGCAGTAATGTCCACACCCATTTGTGCCAGGTAGCTGATGAGGGGTATATTGCTTATACCCATTCCAAGCACTGCCACCTTTTTGTTTTTAATATAGTTTTTAAACTCCTCAATTTTCTTGTTTTTTATTGTAGAAGAATCCATCAAAATTTCCCCCAGAATTCATATAATATATTCTCTAACATCTTCTTACTCCATGATATAAATACTATAGTTATCTGTATCATTATAACTATTTGTACCATTATAACTATTATAATACTATGACAAAATAATGGAAATAAAAAATAATATTTTTATTTGCACAAATTATATATTTGTTTAAAAAATATACTTGAAATTTTATAAATCCTGTTGTAAAATTTATATGCGGAGCACAAGTGAAACAGTAAATAGCGTTTAACCATGCGAGAGTGGCGGAATTGGCAGACGCGCCAGATTCAGGTTCTGGTGGGAGCAATCTTGTGCAGGTTCAAATCCTGTCTCTCGCACCAAATAACGTCAAATATAGATAAAGGAGCCAATTGATAACACAATTGGCTCCTTTATCATTTCATTAACATCCTTTATTCGGTATAAGTGAAATCGCAACTACTGAATGGGGCTGGATAACTATGTCAAAACTAACACCGTCCTCATCCTCGGTCCAAATGACAGGTTCCTTTATCAATTCCGATGCCTCCATTAACCTATGAATATGCTCCTTATTAAGGTAAGTTGGGCTTCCCATCTCTATCCACAGTCTCCTTGGGTTTGCATGTGTTTCATCAATCCGTTCAAGATATATTGACCGGACTCCATTTGTTCCCTTAACGGTAAAGTTAATAGCCTCTTCCTTTATCGGAGACAAAGGCACATTATGATTGGATACCAGTATGGTTATGCTTTCCTTGTCATAGCAAGCAATACAATCTACGGTTAAACTTTTCTCATCAGCAATAACTTCAATTCTATTGCCGTCCAAACGGGATAATAATTGAAAAGCCCGGTAGGAAGGTTTAGGAATACCGTGGATATTCAGCAATCCAAAGCCGCCGTGAAAGGGAACGGAACTGAGCCCGCATTCTTCAAATATATCGGAAAAAGTCCAAAATGAATAACACCCCAACGGCAACTCCATATTGTCAATGATTGTCTTTACAATAAACGCCGCGTTATACGGGATATCATGATAATGGTCCCGCGGGCTTGGCGAATTATTCCATTCCGTATAATACACCGGCAGCGGATAAGCTTCATCTATTGCCTTTTTAGCCCTTTCCTTCAATCCTCCGCGTTTTGCACGGGCCATCTGCTCCTCTATGTTGGGACTCAGGCCAAATGCCAGATCGGTAGGATAATGATGGGTTGATATGAAATCAAGGGGAACTCCATTCCTGCTGCAGAATTCTTTAAAATCAGGTATCCATGCATCGATGGCAGTAGCCGGCCCTCCTACCTTCAGTTCACTGTCAACTTTTTTTATAGCCAGTGCCGCACTTTGATAAAGCCGAAAATACTCTTCCTTTGTTCCGGTCCAGAATATATCTAAATTCGGTTCATTCCATACTTCAAAGAACCATTTCCTCACCTCTTCAGTGCCATACCGCTGCACCAGATGATTGGCCAATGCACCAATCAGTTCGGCCCATTCATCGTAGGATTTGGGAGGTGTGATGTTGCCACCATAATGAAACACTGTTTTGGACCCGGATGCCAGTGCACGTGGCATAAAACTCAATTCAATAAAGGGCTTCATGCCTATATCCAAAAGGAAGTCAAATATGGAGTCTATATTGAAAAAGGAATAATCGAGGGAACTGTCTCCTCTCCTGAAGCAAACACTCATGTCGTCATTCAGCAAACCGTGAAAACGAACATATTCAAACCCTAATTCTTCCCGGCATTTCTTTAACTGCTTACGCCAGTCTTCCCTTAGTGCCGTAGCTGCGTGGCAACTGCCCACACATTTTATCCAGTATTTATTCACTTGCCCTTGAACCTTATCGGCAAAAACGGTAACCTTCATAATTATGTTGCTCCCTTCCAAAACTTTTTGTTTATATACCATATAATTGTATATAACGCACCATTCGATAATTTCATGCATTATACCAGGCATCCGTTTGCTACCGCTCTTACGCGTAAATGATAATATGTTTCCATATTGGGAATCATTTGATGCATGTAAACAATGGAGAATCCTTCGCTCGGGTCAATTGATACATAGGTTCCAAAAGCTCCTGTCCATCCAAATTCCCCGATCGACCCGTTAAAATTGGCTTCGGCAGGGCTCATCAAGGTTCTTACTCCCAAACCGTATCCGTAACCGGCCAAATAAGGATTATTGAAATTAAAATCCCTCAACTGCTGCTCATTTAACTGGTTACTTCTCATCAGGTCGATGGTTTTCCTGCCGATTATCCTTTGACCGTTATAAACCCCGCCGTTTGCAAGCATTTGAGAAAATTTGATGTAATCCCTTACGGTAGAATACAGGCCTGCTCCACCGCTTTCATAAACGGCATCAGGCTTATGATTCTCATCAAAGGCGCTCTGCATCTTCTCCAATGTACCGTCCTCTTTCTTTCTGTAACAGGAAACCATCCTTTCTTCTATGTCTCCGTGGAAACGGTATCCTGTGCTGTCCATTCCCAAAGGACCAAATATTTCATCATGCAAAAATTCTCCCACGGGTTTGCCTGATATCACCTGAATTAATCCGGCAATTATATCATGGCCATACCCGTATAGCCAGTGGGTACCAGGTTCAAAGGCAACGGGAACAGCTCCCATTGCCTTAACCTCTGTAACGATATCATATTTCCCGTATTTTTCGCTTAACTCCTTTTTCACCCTTCTTATTTCTTCCGCCGTTTGTGAATTCCCGAATGCATATGGCAGACCCACCGCCATGGTAAAAGCATGTTTAATCAGCATGGGATTCTTTGCTTTTTCCACATGCACATTCCCATTTGAATCCGTAACAAATACTTTCGTATCCTTATACTCCGGAAAGTACTCGTAAATCGGCTCATGTAGCAGGAATTTTCCCCTTTCGTAAAGTATCAGCGCGGCAGTACAAATAATCACCTTGGTCATGGACATAATGCGGAAAACACTATCCTCCGTAATGGGCTTTTTCTCATCCAGGTCAGCATAACCATAATAACCTTCGTATATAATTTTACCGTCCTTTGCCAGAGCACAGCCGCATCCCGGAAGACCTTTATCTACGAAATTTCGGAGCAAATTGGATAAATCATCAAACTTGCTCATATTTTTATCCTCCATTATTAATTTAATATTCTAATTCCATGTTTTCGCCCACGACGGTGAATTCCCCTGTCAGGATCTTGCTGCCTGCAAGGGCTTCACTTCTTTCATCCGGTTGCCTGCCGCCCACCGTCACCCTGAACCTGCCAGGTTCCAGGATGCATCTGCCGTCATTATCTATTAAAGCCATTTGCCTTGGGGTCAATGTAAATGAAACCGTTGTACTTTCACCGGGTTGAAGTTTAATCCTTCTAAATCCTTTAAGTTCATGGATTGGCACATCCACAGATGCCTCTAAATCTTTCAAATACAACTGAACAACCTCATCTCCGGCTATTTTTCCCGTATTTTTCACATCCACGGAAACCGTAATGGACTGTCCCGCTTCTATCTTCTCTGCACTAAGCGTAAGATTGCTGTATTCAAAGGTTGTGTAACTCAGGCCGTATCCGAATGGATATAAAGGCTCCTCCTTCATATATCTGTACGTTCTGCCCTTCATGCTGTAATCGGTAAAGGGCGGTAACTGATCAACGGATTTCACAAAGGTAACCGGAAGCCTTCCGGCAGGATTGTAATCACCAAACAGCACGTCTGCTATTGCCGTGCCTCCTTCTTCTCCAGGATACCAAGCCTGCACTATGGCCGGGACATTCTCCTGAGCATAGTTAATAGACACCGGGCTGCCGCTGAAAACTACCAGCACAACCGGCTTACCAATAGCACATACAGCCTTAAGTAATTCTTCCTGCATACCCGGCAGGTCCAAGCTGACCCTGTCACCATTGGCCTCGGATCTAGGTGCATTACCTTCTTCCCCTTCAATTTCAGCTGTAAGCCCCAAACACATAATAACCACGTCTGCCCTCTGGGCTGCAGCCAGTGCTTCCGCGAAACCTGCAGTAGCCCTTGGTCCCCAGCCACTATCCTTCCTGTTTATAAGGTGGCATCCTTCCGCATAATAAACCCTCGTATTGGGCGAAACCTTGGCACGTATACCCTCAAGGGCGGTTACATATTTAGACGGCATACCGTTGTAATTACCCAGTAATACTTTTTTACTGTCCGCATTGGGACCAATTACGGCAATTGCTTTCAAATCTTTTCTTAAAGGCAGCAGTCCACCTTCGTTTTTAAGCAATACTATGGATTCCCTTGCCATTTCCAGGGCTAATTTCCGATGTTCTTCACAATCATTTACTTCATATGGTATTTGAGCATATGGAACCATTTCCGGCGGATCAAACATTCCAAGCTTAAACCTTGCCTTAAAAAGTCTCTTTACTGCCCTGTCAATTGCTTCTTCAGATATAAGCCCTTGCTTTACGGCATTTACCAAGCTTTCAAACGCCCTTCCGCAATTTAAGTCGCAGCCCGCATTAACGGCCATCGCTGCAGATTCTTCAGGTGTATTGGTTACTTTATGATTTGCATGAATATCATTAATGGCTCCGCAGTCAGATACTACATAACCATCGAAGCCCCATTCTTCCCTCAAAATCTTCTGAAGCAAGGTGGGACTCGCGCAACACGGCTCCCCATTGGTACGGTTATAAGCTCCCATTATGGATTCTGCTTTACCCTCTATTATACATTCTTTAAATGCCGGCAAGTATGTTTCACGAAGATCCTTTTCACTGACCCTTGCATCAAAAGAATGGCGCATAGGCTCGGGGCCGCTGTGAACTGCATAATGCTTTGGAGTGGCCACAACTTTTAGATACTTTGGATGGTCTCCCTGTAATCCTTTTACAAATGCTACCCCCATACGGCCTGTCAGATACGGGTCTTCACCGTAAGTTTCCTGGCCTCGTCCCCATCTGGGGTCACGGAATATATTTATGTTAGGTGACCAAAAGGTTAAACCTTTAAAAATACCCCTATCCTCCTGTCGAACAAACTCATGATGCTTTGCCCTGGCCTCATCCGATATAGCACAGGCTACCTTATATAAAAGCTTGTCATTGAAGGAAGCTGCCATTCCAATGGCTTGCGGAAAAACAGTGGCAATACCAGCCGCCGCAACGCCGTGAAGGCATTCATTCCACCAGTTGTATTCAAAAATACCCAATCTGGGTATGGCAGATGAGTTGTTAATCATTTGAGAAACTTTCTCCTCAAGGGTTAATCGCGAAACCAGATCATCCACCCTTTTTTCCAAAGGTTGATTAGGGTCCAGGTAAATTGGCGCATCGCCTTTCTCAGGATGTTGTTTGACATTTGCATTCATTTAAATACCCTCCTTGATTAATAATAAACTTGTTTATATGCAATGATTTTTATTAGCAGATAATTGTTTTTATTAAGCAAGATATTTTGGATATTCTGAATAATAAGCAAGATATTTGGATAAGTTCTTATTATTCGCTAAAGTACCAGTAATCAATATCAAACAGTTTTACTCCTGCTTTTCCTTTAAATACCAGATATAAATCCCGTTCTCCTTTTGCTCCTGAAACTTTGGTTGATAATTCAATCCACTTTGTTTGCTCGCTGTTTGAAGGGATAACAAGTGACCCAATCAATTCACCGTCCACGCTATCCAAGTGAAGTTCAATAATACTGTCTGCATTCACATTTGAAACTACTGCTGTAAACAAAGAAGCACCTTTTTCACCGAAATCAACCTTAGACAGCCCAATCCAATCTCCGTCATCAATCTCCGTTAAGGCTCTTTGACCGGGATCATTGTCTGCTATTGGTTTTGTCATAATACCTGCACTCCATGCATATGTTTCCGCTTCAACCCGTATATACGGATTGAGGGCCTTAATTTGCGCTGCTCCTTTGTAATCAGCAATAACCTCGCTAATTGTACCGTCATCGTTAAAGAATACTTGATTCAAATGGGGAGAACGGTAACCTTTCGGAATACCCATGGCTTTTGCCAAGGTCTGTGCATGATATGCAATATACCAGTTTCCTTTGAATTCAAAAATCGAATGATGGTTATTTCCTCCCACTCCGAAAAAGTTCCATGGGTTTTTAAGAATAACCCCTTTATATTCCCATGGCCCAATCGGACTGTTGCTTGTCATATAGGCAATAACACCGCCCGGAGGACTACCCTGTGGACGGGGACCGCTGTAGAAATTAGTGCAATAGGAATAGTAATAAACACCCTTATACTTGTTAATACCGGAGTCTTCGAACATAAACGGCGCAGGAATAGTAATTGCTTCATCTTCAACACTTATCATATCATCGCCTAACCTCATTACACGGGCCGTATTTGGCATACTTTCCTGTCCTTCAGGAACACCGCCTCCAAAATATATATATGCCTTACCGTCATCGTCTATCAACACGGCCGGATCAAACAGCCACACAACGCCCTCAACGCCGGGCGTCGTACGTGAGATTAACGGCTTGCCAATCGGGTCTTTCCACGGACCAACAGGGCTGTTACTGGTAAGGACGCCTATTCCGCTTGCGTTATTTGAAAAATACAGAAAGAACTTATCTTCCCCGTCAATTACTTTATGTACAACAGCAGGTGCCCATGACTGGGTAGCCCATTTTGCAGCTCCAAGAGCTCCCGCCACCTGAATTTCTCCGTGGTCAGTCCAGTTCATCAAGTCATCGGAGGAAATTACAGATATCTTATTTATCTTTCCGTATGTATTATCCTTTACATTGCCATTCCCGTCATACTCCAAAATATCATTAGTTGTATATACATAAACACGGTCACGATACACCAGCACACACGGATCTGCCCCAAATTTATGCGAAATCAGCGGATTTCCGTTTGGCGGAATCTTACCAATTGCACTTGCCGGAGCAGAATTATACTTTAATGCAGGAGTATCATTATTATTCTGGGCTGTCCCGGATTTTGACCTGCTTATCAGGATTCCGACCAGTATAACTACACATAGGAATATTATTAAACCTAATATAATCACCACATTCCTGAGAATAGATATATTCATTTTTCTGTATCATACCTCCTGATTATTATCAGATAAGTTACATATTTGCATACTCATTGGTTTAACTTCGAAGGATCAACAATTGCCCAAAAAGCCGGTTTTGCTTTAAAATTTCTGTCAAACAATAACGGAGCATTTGTCCGTTTTACAGGATATCCGTTCAACCAGGAATATTTGTCTGATATACCCCAGAAGACCACCGCGCTTACAATATCCCTGTTTTCTTTCAGCGCCTCAAACAGCTCTTGATAACGTTTGGCCTGTTTATTCAGTATATCATCTGGAATATTTTCACCATAATCTTTCCGGTCATTCCATGAATAAATGCTCATGTCCAGCTCGGTAATTATATTATCCAGCCCAAGCTCTGCAAATTTTTTCATTGATTCAATAATTCGTTCTACGGACGGGCCATAAATGTCAATATGTGTCTGATGGCCTACTCCGTCTATTGGGACACCTTTTTCAAGTAATTCTTTTACCAATCTATACATGTGGTCACGTTTTACAGGATCATCAGTACCATAATCATTAATATAAAGCTTAATATCAGGTCCTCCAACTTCCCGTGCCACTCGAAATGCCGTTTCTATATAATCCGTTCCGGTTATCTGATACCATTGACTGTTTCTCAACCCATTCGGCCCTCCGGGATCAATAACCTCATTTACCACATCCCAGGATTTAATGTCATCCTTGTACCGTGAAACAACGGCACGAATATAATCTTCAAGCCGTTTGAGCAACAGCTTCTTATTTTCTTCACATTTTACAGGGTCTGTCTCTTCAACCATCGGTTTACCGTCTTCATCTTTAAAAAACCAGTCCGGTGTCTGATTATGCCATACAAGGGTATGAAAACGAATTTCCATGCCGTTCTCCTTGGCAAACTGTACGATCCTGTCAGCAGGCCCCCATTGAAAATAACCTTCCCTTGGCTCAATTGAAGCAGGTTTCATTGCATTTTCAGCTACAAGCATATTTACATGTTTTTTATATAATTCAGCTATTAATCCGGTTGTATAACTCGGTTCAATGGCCGCCCCAATCGGGAAATATTCCCTATAAGTTTCTGCGAGTGACGGAATATCTTCTTCAATAGAAGGCTCGTTATTTACTGTATTTGTATTATTATTCACTGTATTAACAGCATTGTTTACTTCATTTGCAATTTCATTGTCATTAAGTGTATTAACTTCATCTGTAATTCCGTCGTTCTTAAGCATATCAAAACGGATTAGTATCGCAACTATCATAACCGCCAGAATACAGCCCGCAACCGCTATGACCTTTAAAACCGTCCTGTTCTTCTTATTTCCGGCCATCATACGCTTTAACCACCTTCCCGCTTTTAGCCAACTATACCTGTCCTTTCAATGCTTTCTACAAAATAACGTTGTGTAGCTATATACAATATAATCAAGGGCAGCATAGCCAGCAAAATACCTGTATCCTGTACCATGCTTAAATAAAACGGATCTGCCTGACTATCAGGTAATTGAGGCGTTAAATGGGCCATCAAGTTATAAGGTAACGATGATAGTTGAATAGCCATGACTTTAGCTGACGTCAGGTAGGTTGTTGTATAGAAACTATCATTCCACTGCCATACAAAGGAGAAAAGAGCTACAGTTATTATTGCAGGAACAGCATTTGGCAGCATAATGCTTACAAATGTTTTTGTAATGCCGGCACCGTCTACATAAGCTGCCTCTTCCAATTCCTTGGGAATTCCCCTGAAAAACTGCCTGAATATGAAGATAAACAGCCCAGCTTTAAATGAATTCCCGGTTATGGAAGTTAAAATAAAGGGCCAAAAGGTATTTAACAGATTTACTGTTTTTCCTGTAATTAGTTTAGTTAAGCCCATTAAAGAGAAATTTCTTAAATTAAAATACATCGGAATAAAAATGGTAGTTGGCGGAACAAGAATGGTTAATATTACACATGCGAAAAGCAAATTGCTCCCTTTAAATTTCAGCCTGGCAAAACCGTATCCTGCCAAAGAGCAAGAAACAAGAACCAAAAAGGTGGTTAATAAGCTAAGGCATGTTGTATTAATAAGTGTTTTCCAATAATCCATTATTTCTATTGCATACCTTAAATTATCCAGGCTAAAATTTTGAGGAATCCACAAAACAATAGGTGAAAGCATATCTGACCTGGATTTTACGGCATTGGATATTTTCTTTATAATCGGGTACAAGATGACAAAGCATAATTCTATTACAAGTAATGCTCGTGTTAAAGGCCATAGCAGCTTTTTAACATGCTGATCAATCATCTGGATTTTATCTTTTATCATTTTATTTTTATCTTTTATTCTATCTTTTATCATTTTATTATCCCCCTGTTGAATAATCTTTTACAGTATTACATAATTAACAACCGGATTTAACATGTTATATTTAATTTATTATTGATTATTGACCTTTTTACACTACTCCTGGTAAAAGACTCTCTTCGATATTAAGTATGAACAAATAATCAAAATAAAGCTTATGGCTACAAAATAAACCCATGCCATTGCTGAGCTTAGGCCGAAATTAAAAGAACTGAAAGCAGTGTCCCGAATCAGGTCAGTCATATCATTGCTGGCAAAATGGTCAATAATGGTATATACCACATTAACAAGTATAAGCGGGCTTACTAAAGGAAAAGTAATCTTCCAAAACGACTCATAACCCGTTGCCCCTTCGATTTTTGACACCTCATATAACTGTGGTGGTATTGATTGAATACCGGCCAGAAATATCAGAATTTGTACACCCGACTGGCTTATTATCTCATATATTCGATCCACCGCTCCCGTTAAGTAGGAAACAATTGATTCATCAACCCCCATTTCCAGCATCATCCGTTCCAATTCAAAGCTTGTCAATACATTTAGGAATCTGGACCCTTCTCTTTCAGCCTGCACAGCTGCAATCAAACTTCCACTCTCAAGATTGGCGATTACTCCTGAAGCTAATATAACCGGAAGAAAAAACACAGCCCTGGCAAAAGTCCTTCCCTTAAATTTCTGATTGATGATTACGGCAACAAATAAGCTGAAAACTACTATCAACGGTACGTTTATAAGCATATTTCCAATGGATTCAACTAATGTACGGTTAAAACTGGTATGAACGGTAAAAGCATTAATGTAGTTTTGAAATCCGATAAATGCCACATTTAGTTTGCCCTCTTTCATCTCTACTTTGCTTAAGCTAAAACGTAAAGAATCAATCATCGGTACAACAAAAAAGGAAACAAAACCAATCAGCCATGGTAAAACATAAATAAATCCACACAAAGCTTTTTGCTTCTCATATGATCTGCTTTTCCTTTTTATACTCGTTTTTCTTTTTAAACCCGGTATAGGTATATTGCTTTTTACATTTAAATTATTTTTCATTTACCATCACCACCTACATAATAGTTTTCAGCTTCTATTCGAACACCATCAACATAGACAGGCACGGAATTGTAATTTACAATTACATATATTCCGTTTTCATATACTGTTTTAAAAACTCCTTCTTCTATTTTTCTGTGAGATTTTATTCTCTGTCCCTTCACCAGTTTTAAAACGGCATTAAGCTCATGATAAATCTGTTCTGCCGTATCAATCCATTCTTTATAGTAAATGGAGTATAAGTAATCAAAGTCAGTATCCTTTACTTTACTGGTAGGTTCATAACTCCATGCAAAATAAGGGCTGGCTCCGTACTCAAGGCATTGCAACAAATACTCGCGGTAATTGGTATAAGTTGTCAAATTATAGGGTTTGCCCGTATATTCAATGAAACCTCGGATGACCATCTGGTAAAAGGGGATCGCTTCGTCTTCTATTTTAAATTTGCTGTTCCCATAAGAAATATCTGTAATATCCGTAGCATACGGCCAGGAATATGCATTGCCGCCTTTAACCATAATACTCAATCCGCTTTGATAAATACTATCCAGTGCCTGAACAGATATTTTTTCAGATTCTGACCTGTCAATTTGTTTGTTCTTTCTATAATCACTGTTCAGCTCATCTGCAAGATCTCTTAAAGATACGGCACCAATGTTTAGCTTTCTTATACCGGTCAGAAACTTATTAACATATTTTTCAACATATCTCGGGGATAATACATATGAAGGAGAACGATTCTTATCTCGAAGATTTAATGCCAAGTCAGGAGGGTACACGACTGCAGGTAATGCCGTTAACCTTCTTGAAGTTTCCCTGATTTCATTGAAGCCCGAGGAATTGTAAACCCTCAAGAGGGCAACATCAGGATAAAAAGAAATATTTTTTTCGTTAATATATTTCAAAAAATCACTTAATCCCTTTCTACCTCCTATAACTCTATCTACCGATACGGATTTTGGAACAGTATGATACTCACCGCCGTTAAACCAGCCGCTGTATTTAAGCTTGATATTGTTAATGTCTCTTTGCTCCAACTCTGATAAGATTATCTTTGCCTGTTCAAAGGTCGTTAACGGCTCCAGGGCCTTGTAAGGTATGCCGATAAAATGTTTCCTGGTTGATATGCTTCCAATTAAGTTTAGATAAAAAGGAATGTCACTGCTTAAAACTTCTTTACCCTTATTTTCCTTTAGAATCCCGTTTTTTACCAGGTACTGCCGGTAATAATCGGCCATTCCTTCATAAGAAGCATTGTCGCCGTTAAGGAATACATATCGTATAACATAATCTGTTTTTATCGGTTTTTTCTGGTAGATAGGAAATGTACGTTTTTGATCTTCTCCCTGCAAAACAACGGTATCCATGTTTACTACATAAAAAGCCGGATAAACATAGTTATAACTATTCATCCTTCCGCTTATATCGGCATTAATTATGGCAACAGGAGCCCCTTCTTCAATAATCCCCAAAAATGCACCGTTTTCCTTAATTATTCCGAAAACCGGGATCCTTGCCTTTTCAGACTTCAAGAAATAATCTGCATTGAATACCGTTAAATCTTCGCCGTAAACTTCCTGACTATAGGACGGATATTTAGTTTTACCGTTATTAAAATATATTAGTGCTCCTGACCCGTCAGGCACAAAAATCGCACCTTCTTCATTTGCTCCACCGGCTCCGAAGTAACTCAAAACACTTAACTCGTGAATGGGATATGTTTCAAGGTACCGTATTTCATCTACCGGAACCCTGACAACAAGGCTGTCTCCATCCAGTTTATATTCAATTGTGACAAAAAATATCCGTCGATCGGGCTTTTCTTGCGCCAAATTGTTTTCTGCCAGGTCATAAGCCAGATCTTCCTCGGTATAACCTGCAAGTTCAAAGGCCTGGATTGTACGGTTAAGTTGCACGCCTGTCAACCCGTCGTTTCTTATATATACTCCCTGTTCTTTGTCTTCCCGATATGCAACCCTCAATGTTCTTAACAATGTTTCATCTTCAATTTTACTTAATATCTTTTCTTCGAATCTTTCCTTGCTCATCATCTTTGGCAAGTCTTCAAGGGTCTTTTCCATAGAACCGAATCTATACGTTACCCTGACCCCGTCAGGTATCAGCTTATAGTATACCTGCTTATAGCTTATACTGTCTTTATAGGAGTTTGTATAATTATATTGACCAAATTCATTGCCATATTTCAATACTATTTGGGAATTCAACATTTCTTTCTTTTCCCCGCTGGCAATTGGATCCGAATCTCTATCTTCCGGATTGCTGCGCCAAATTTCTCCGCTTTTTATGTCAAGTACTGCTATTTCTGCGGTTTGATCATTTATATACAACTGCAAATAGTCGTTTTTTGCTATTCCTTTCATATCCTGAAGTTGAGGATTCGTAAAAGCCGCCGTCAGAACTGACTCCCCATCTATTTGGATATTCTCTATGTCATCAGTTTTCGATGATTCGCTTGAACAGGCTGTAGTAAATAATAATATTAGTAAAACTGTGATGTAAAAAAGCAAATGTTTTAATTGCTTCATCTTACCCTCCTCCTTCAAAAGCGCAGCATAATTTCTCTGCCTATGGTAAATATAAATGAAACCAACTGCTGCATCAGATTAAAGAACAAAAGGCACAAAAAAGCCAAAAAACCCATTGTTCCAACTGTTAAAAGCATCGTTCCGACTGTTTTCGAGGGTGTAAACTGGTGAACCGTCATATTGCCCACAAATAATAAATACACGAACCATAAAAATGCAACGGACTGAAAGAAATAATAAAACGTTGTTTCTTCAGCTGATATATAATTGCTTAACAAAATCCAAGGAATATTTATTAAAATTAGCGGAGTCAATGCAAAACATGTTGATATAAATATGTCTGAGAAAGTTCCTTCACCGTCCATCAACGATGTCAGGGACCAATTTGCTATACACCAGAACAGGACCGGAACTATTATATATAAAATTTCGAGAAGACTGTTAAATTCCCTTAGATTAGTATAATTTACCAGAAAACCATTATACTGCGCCTGTAATATCCTTGTAATGGATAACAGGGCTAAAATCACGAAGGATATTATTAGATTAACCTTCTTATCCCTTTCGTACTTCAATACCCAATACTCATCATAAGGGTGAAATACCAACCGTAAAGGATATCTAATTGTTTCTTTTTCAAATAACGGGATTCTCTTAATGTTTCTCCATATATATTTCCTTATTAAGGGTGTGCATAGCAATAGAATACACAATATTGTCATAAACAGCGGGAAGTATTTTCTTAACTTTTCCCTGCGATAAAGGATATATGCTTTTGAATAATTCTTCCTGTCCATGCTTTCTTTAAAATTCTCTATGGCACTTTCATAATCACCTTTTCTTAAAAAAGCTTTACCTGTTCCTCCGTAAGCATACTCAAAATTGGCATTCATATTAACTGCCCTGGTAAACATTTCTGCAGCTTTATCCTCTTCCCCGTGATAGTAGCTCCTGATGGCTTCATTTACAACTCTCCCGTATTCCGTCGGTTCAAATACCGTTATTTCGCCTGTCTTCTTGTCAAGGACCAAAAAGTTATCCCCCACTCGTTCTATTGCTACTGGATTGTCAAATTCTCCTAACCTGTTTCCAAGTCCGCCAAATATGTAAAGCAGATAACCGTCACCATTGTAAGTAAATATGCGCCCTCTTGTAGAATCAAGAACGGAATAAATTTCGCTGTCGGTAACATCAATATCTATTAATCTTGCCGGTCCCAGATCCGAAGTATAATAAACATCCCCAAGGGGAGGTATATATCCGTCTCTTCTTAAAATGTCTATTCCCTGGGCATTTAACTTTTTTACAACATCTTCGGTTTCATCCGTGCTAACCGCGTATATAAACCCATCCTCATCAATGTCCAAATTTGCAAATTCCGTAGGCACATATTGTACCATTTGGCTTCGCTGTTCCCTTGTTGATAACACCGCCTTCCATAAATATTCGATTGGGTCCACTTGCACCCTGTTGGCACCGATAAAAGTGGTAAAAATTCCATCCGGGCTGAATTCCATGAAACCGTCATATACTCCCACAGCCATCACGTAAATCCTTCCTGCTTTGTCTGCAACTACTTTGGCAGGCCTAAATTGGAAATTTTTAGACAATAATTCTGATTCAGGCGAATCTATAATTTTTACCGCTCTTAGATTCTCATCCAAATGAACTACCCTTTGATTGTCTGTATCCGCAACATATATGTGATAGTTATCTGCAACAAAAATACCCTGCGGTTTCAAAAAATGGTCAGTATGACCGTTATTATAAAAAGAATCAATTACCATTATTAAATTAAAATTTTTGTCAGTAACAATAATCCGATTGTTACCCGAATCCAGGATATATATTCTTTCATTCCTAAGGACATAGATATCAGATGGCTCTTTTAAAGAACCCACTCCAATCACTTTTCCGTCTATAATTTTTGTTGCCTCATATGCAGCGGGTGCCGCTACACTTTCAAACCAGTAATTATAGTTATAGGAAGGGGCATATTCAGCAAACGCGTTGCCGCAACCAATCAAAATGTTAACTAATAAACACAGCAAAATAACAGAGAATAACCTTCTGTTTCGAATCATCTCTCAATGCTCCCTTCTAATCTTTTATTCCGGTATTGGCCATTGTTTGTATAACGTTGCTCTGGGAAATTATAAACATTGTAATGGGCACAATCATGAGTACCAAGCCGATGGCAGCTCCCGCTCCTGCCCTTGCAATACCTCCCTGCGTAATTTGTCCCAATGCGTAATTTAAAGTTTTCAGGTTTTCGCTGTATATAAAGCTTCCACCGTCTGATCCCCAGAGAGACGGAAAACGCATAATAATAAGTGTCAGCCAGGCAGGTTTTACGTTTGGCATCACGATTTGCCAGAAAATCCTATACTCACTTGCGCCGTCCATTTTGGCCGCTTCCAGCAAAGCAGAAGGAATCTGCTCCATGAATTGCCTCATCAGAAAAAGTCCGAGTGGAAAAGCCCATGCCGGTATAATTATGGCTTTATGCGTGTCTATCCAACCCAGTTTGGATATAATCATGTAATTTGGGATAGATGTAACGTGAGGTGAAAACATCAGGGATAATACTATTATGGTAGATAATGTTTTTGAACCTGGGAATTTATACTTTGCCAGCGGATACGCCGCTGCTGATGCCAATATCACATGTCCTGCCGTACCCAGCAGGGCAATAACAATTGTGTTTGCCAGGTACCTGGAAAACGGCACCCATGAATTTCCTAACAGATATACCAAGTCGTAAAAATTATCAACAGTTGGATTCTGAACGAAAAATCTCGGAGGGAATAAAAACAACTCGTCTAATGGCTTAAAAGCATTGTTAATGGTATATATTAAAGGCAAAGCCATAAATACCCCAAATAATGCAAGTAGCAAAAACAGCAAAAAGGTAACGGTAAATGAGCGATTTAATTGTTTCTGGCGACCATGTATTAATTTCTTCATGGTTTATATCACCCGCCTATTTTTCTTAATAATTTTTGTGTCAGAATATTTGTTCCAAGCATTATTATAAAAAGAACTGTCGCTATCGCTGATGCATATCCCATTTCAAATCTTATTGTTCCATAATCCATCAGGTGAGTTACAATGGTGTGGGCTGCATAATTGACACTTGGAAAGCCGGCCAATGCCACGGAAATATCAGCAACAGCCAGGGAATTGGTGATTTGCATAACAGCACCAAATAACAACTGGGGTCTCATCGAAGGAAGTACAATATACCATAGTTCCTGCCACCTGTTTTTTACCCCGTCTACCGCAGCCGCTTCAATATAAGTTCTGTCAAGGTTTTGCAGGCCGGCTATAAAAGCAAGAAAACTTGTTCCAAGGCTCATCCACAACTGTACAATTATTATCACACTTAAGACATATCTCTGGTCCTTCAGCCATTGTATCGGTTCAAGAATAATACCCAATTTCATTAGAAGGGAATTTATGAAACCATACTTGTCTCCTGAAAATATAATTTGCCATATAAAGTATACATTGCCTGATATTGAAGGAGCATAGAATACTAATGTCATAAATGCCCGAATTTTAGGCGGCAGCTCGTTTATAACCCACGCAAATAAGAAACAGGCAATGTAACTTACAGGTCCCGTAATAACCGCAAAATACAGGGTGTTTCTTATTGCCGTAAGAAAAACGTCATCATTCAGAAACAAGCGAGAGTAATTCTGCCATCCGATAAAACGTGGTTTTTCCAATATGTTGAAATATGTAAAGCTGATCCCCAATGAGGCTATTACAGGCAATACGGTAAATACAAAGAAAATGACCATAAACGGTGCCATTAATATATAATAATGCCTATTTTTATATACCTCTCTCCTAAAATCTGACCACCGAAAATTTTTTTCCAATCTTGCGGGAGAAAAAGGCCTGTTTCTAATACTTTCCGCGCGCAAAATCGCCACTCCCTTCTTTAATACGGTAGATTGAACTCTTGCCGTTTTACCTTGATTTCATCATTTATGTAAATTACATGGTCCAATAATGCTTCCCTGTAATTTTCACCGTTATTCACCACTTTCCTGAAAGCATTATCAAGATGTCTTGCCGTGAAATAACCCCCTGGTACCTGTGGAATTCCCCTTACCCATTTCCATTGTTCTTTTAGATTTTTATAATCCTTAACAGGCCAGGGTAAATCATCCAAAGCTTCAATGTTTGCTGTGGGATAACGGGCGGCTTCTCCCATCAGGGCTTCCATTTCTCTGCCAAAACGAACCTGTGTTTCTGTATCGGTCCACCATTTAATGAATTCCCAGGCAGCTTCTTTATCCTTCGTATTTTTTATCATAATTACGGATACTGTTGAACTTGCCACGTCATGCCTTATTGTTCCGTCTGCCTGGATCGTACCCGGTACAATTGTAAAATCCCACAAGCCTTTTATTTCGGGAGCAAATACCACCAATGTGTTGTAAGTATTATACGGTGCTATACCTATAGGAATCTCTCCTGTTCTGAAGCGGTTAACAAAATCCGCCTGCAGTGGCAATTTATAATTTGTATAAAATTGTGTCCATTTTCGAAATACATTAATGGCGGTTTCAGTATCAAGGGCACTTCTCTTTCCTCCGTCAGCATAAAATTCACCGCCGTTTTGATACAATAGCATTGCAAATGCTGAAATATCGGTTTGTTGATTGTTTGCACCAAGCGGCATATAAAAATCCAAATTATGCTTTTTCAGCACGGCAATCATATAATAGACTTCATCCCAGGTTTTCGGAGGTTCAAGATTTAATTCTTCAAGAATATCCTTTCTATAGAATAATACCGGAAACAGCTGCTGTTCAGGTAAGCCATATATTCCTCCCTCATATTGATAAGGCAATAAGGCACTTTCATGAAAACGAGCGGCTACTTCTTCGAAATCTTCAAATTGTGATAAATCTATAACCGCATTTCTCATACCATAATTAACGGGTATGTCTTCACCGACCTGTAATGCCACATCCGGTCCCTGACCTGCCAATATGGCCGGTAGCAAAATTGAGCTGTTAACAAGCTTTAGTTTTACCGAGATGTTTGTTTCAGGGGTAAATGTATCATCAATCATTGCCTTTATTGTCTGGGCCTGGTCCCTACCGGTTGTAATCCAAGCCTCAATGGATCTTTCAGCTTCTCCGATATTCCCGACAACAGAATAATCTTCCACATATGAAGCCAAAAAGGAACCTACTGTGTGTTTCAATCTCTGCCACAAACTAGGTTTTACATCCGGAAGTGTTTCGCCGGGTGAAAACACAACCAGGTAATCAAGTGTCAGAGGTTGTTCCTTAACGGTAAGAAGCCATGTCCCCAATGCACCTATATTTACTTTGAAAGCATCCAACCTGCGTGGTAGGGTCTCGGGACGTTTAATTATGTCCTGTATTTGAGTCACAAGATTATAAAGGGGTGCAACCTTATCACTTTTTTCACCGGTTAATTGCAGTAAATAATCAGCTACTTTCCTGACTATCTCAGCCCGCTCACTCAAGATATCCAGTAAATTAGGTATCCTTTTTTCCAACTGGTAGTCACGATATGGGTCAGGACTGGTGGATGTTATCATTACAATCTTTCTGTAAACATCATTTAACTCCAACACGCAGTTTTCTATTATTTTTATTAGCGGAGCTATATCTCCCAATGTAACGGTAAGCCGTATTCGATGGGTTCCTTTAGAAAGATAAAACCAATAAGGTTCTCCATTTTCATCACTCAATGTTTCCATCTTCCATTGGCGATTGAAATTGAACCGGATTCGTTTCATTTCTTCAAAAGGATATTTACCGTCTATCGTAAGACTGCGGGTTGCATATATTCCTCTAAGCTGGTCCTGTTTACATTTTAATGCAATACAATACAAACCGCTTTCCGGAACTTCAACTTCCCACTCTATCCACTGCCCTGGCAATCTATAGTTATAGCCTCCGATGGCATTCATCCTAATTTTAGACACATGATATGGGATGACCGAAGGACTTGATCTGTCCGATATGGGATAAAGGGTTGGAGATGATTTGGTAGTTGCATCTTCTGCCTGAATCATTATTAAGTGGTTTTGGGTGGGATTTAGACCCCTTTCCTCATAGTTTTTTCTTATTTGTTCATATGTTTTTGTTTCTTCCTCACTATATAACTCAATATAATCTATAGCCATAGGTTCCCTTTGAGAAACCAATGAAATAACCTGTTCACCTTTTTCAAAATAAAACCAGTATGGTTCTTCATAATAACCTGATTTGTCCGCTACCGGGGCTAACACCCACTCCGGTTTTTCAACTTGAAGAGGACGCAGGTCGTTTCCCCTGTCATCTTGTCTAATATCTTCGTCGCGGTTGCCCCAAATCCGATCAAACAGAACTAGTTCCGCTTCTTTGAAAGGTGCCGTTCCATTTATTAATATTGCCCTTTCTATAGATGCGCTCTTACCATCAATCGGGTAATAATGGATACGAATATTATATAACCCTG
>Ga0134092_1000059_pt1 | contig 103976 bp, 98 predicted proteins | sample 3_6taG_FD_94454 | JGI IMG/M metagenome (GOLD analysis project Ga0134092, IMG submission 94454) | Switchgrass degrading microbial communities from high solid loading bioreactors in New Hampshire, USA - 3_6_20_6_A3 metaG | ecosystem: Engineered > Bioreactor > Semi-continuous > Anaerobic >... | reverse complement strand
CTCACTATGGTTGTTAATTTTTTTACTACATTTTACCTGTTGCATTTAATTTTACAATTAACCCTAAAAAAATTTCTCAAAATTTTTCTTAAAAACTCTTGACTTTAATTAGCTGGTCTTTCAATAATTTTATATATGAGAAAATTTAATTCTTTTGCTTAATTGATATTATTTTCAAGATTCATCATCTTTAGCAAATTTGATACCGTAATCTTTAGCTAGCTTATCGGTTACTTTTGCCGCAAACTCTTTGCTCATTTCCGATATTATCTCTGCAGCTATGTCTTTTTTCATATTCATTAAGGTGTAAGATATTAAATCTATTTTTGAGTTTCCTAATTGTTCAAATATTTTTGCAGCAGATGATGTATCCATCTTTTCGTACACCTGGGCAAATTGCTTTGCTTCTTCACTTTCTTTCTTTTCTTTAACTATTTGCTTATATATTTTTTCAGCTGTCTCACTATTAACTTTGGCGAAATACTCGGCAAATCCTTCTTTATCGCTCGTTGCCACAAGCTCGTCAATTTCCTTCTTATACTCTTCCAATTGTGCTTTTTCTTTCTCAGCCTCACTTATTAATTCTTCATATTCTTTAGTCATTGCGTCGATATTTTCCTTATATTTTAAAAGCTCTTTATTTTGCTTCTCAATATCTGATACTTGCTTTTTAAGCTCATCATTTTCAGCTTTATATTGTTTATACAAACTCAGCAATTTTTCTCTGTCAAAGTTTTCCGGATCGTCAGGATTTTCGGATTTCGGTAAAGCATGTTTAAGCACAGGGACTTTTTTTATATTTTCTTCATACTTGTCTGCAAAACCATTAATATTATTGTGAATAAAAATATAAAAAACCCCTCCTACTACAACGGTTACAATCACCAATGCAGTAACCAACGCAAGAATAGCATATAACAGAGCTTTATTATTTTTCTCATTGGGCTCTTTTTTGCTTTCTTGCATTTTAGGGTCTTGTGCATTATTTTTTATTCTTTCTTTTGCCATATTATACTTCTCCTGTTATCCTTAGTTTAACTGTAGCTATAATTGTCCTATAATTTATTTTTTTGGACCTTTAGTTATACTTATAGATTTTTTACAAGGAAAAATGATTTATAAAAATTTTATATATTGTTCTTTATTCGGTTATTTCATAATTGAAACTTGCTATCTCATCATTTACCTTTTGCTCTTGCTTGAGCTGCTCCTTAAAGTATTCTTCATATTTTTTCTCTCTAAATTTTTCCATCATCTTTCTTTCCTGCATAGCGACAACAAGCCGCTCTCTATACATATCGACAGATTTCTGTGCTTTCTTTATATTGTTTTTTTGATTATCCGCTTTTTTATTAAGCAGTGAAATATATAAGCCGTACTCCTTTAATTTACCGACTGAAATGCCTGAAGTAGATTGCTTGTTTATATCTGTGATATACTCGTCTCTCTCCTGTTCAATTTCCTCCAAAATTTTTTTCTGTCTTTCCAGCTCCTGTACAGCTTTTCCCAGCTCATTTTTCATATTGTCCTCAACCTGCTTTTTTAAATTAAGAACCGGTTGAAGCTTAAAGTTAAACTTTCCCAATCCCCATCACCTCAAAGCTTTTTAAGAGATTAGTTTTATTGAAAACACATTTTTAGATCAGATTAAAAATACATATCGGAAAATTCGCTAAATATTAGAAAATTTTTCAAGCATTTCTACCACTTCGTCAAAACTGTATTTTTCATGAGTTCCTTGCTCTATAAATTCAAGTATTTCATCAATATAATCAATTGCCAAGTCAATTTTCTCATTGCTGCCTCTGACATAAGCTCCTATATTAATTAAATCTTCAGCATCCCTATATATTGCCATAAGTTTTTTTATCTTATTGGCAATTTCTTTGTGCCTGTCGGTTATTATGTCGGACATAACCCTGCTCACACTTGCAAGCACATCTATGGCAGGATATTGGTTTTTATTAGCCAGAGCTCTTGAGAGCACAATATGTCCGTCAAGTATTCCTCTGGCCGTATCGGTTACCGGTTCTGTCAAATCATCACCATCCACCAGAACGGTATAGAGTCCGGTAATTGAACCCAACTCAGAATTACCGGCCCTCTCCAGTAATTTTGGCATTGACGAAAACACCGAAGGTGTATAACCCCTTGATACCGGTGGCTCACCAACAGCCAAACCTACTTCTCTTTGAGCCATAGCAAATCTTGTCAGTGAATCCATTAGCAGCAGCACGTCTTTTCCTTGATCCCTAAAATATTCAGCTATAGCCGTAGCCATAAATGCAGCCTTAAGTCTCACAAGAGCCGGTTGATCGGAAGTCGCTACAACCACAACAGACCTACTTAATCCTTCTTCCTTAAGGTCTTTTTCTATAAATTCACGTACTTCCCTTCCCCGTTCTCCAATTAGTGCGATAACATTTATATCAGCCTTGGTATTTCTGGCTATCATACCTATCAAAGTACTTTTTCCTACACCACTTCCGGCAAATATGCCAACCCTTTGACCTTTCCCTATTGTCAGCAGACCATCTATGGTTTTTATTCCTAAAGGAAGAGGTTCAGAAATACGGTTTCTCATTAACGGATGGGGTGGATCGTTATTTACAGGATAGAAACCTTCAGCTTCTATTTTTCCTTTCCCATCTATAGGATTTCCAAGGCCGTCAATTACTCTTCCGATTAATCCTTTACCTACAGCTGCACTTAAATATTCTCCGGTAGCTATTACACTGTTACCAGGGCCTATTCCTGCCATATCTCCTAGAGGCATTAAAATAACTTTATTTTCCTTAAATCCAACTACCTCCGCTTTGATCTCGGATTTATCTCTTAAAGTTTGAATTAAGCAAACTTCACCCATATTAACTTCAGGACCGTTAGATTCAATTGTAAGACCTACAATTTTTGAAACCTTGCCCTTATATTCAATAAAATCGGATTTTGCAAGTATTTCTTTATAACGACTAAAGTTTATACTTGTCATACTACACCCCATTATCCCTAATGTTTGTAAAAATACCATTGATATTGTTTAATTTGTTTTTATTATTAGAACAGGTTAAAGCCCAACATCATACAAAAAATGTGGCCTACGCCACAGTTTAATGTTGAAAAACAATGGTCTTTCTATCTTTATAACCTTCATCATATCATCCACATATTCTAAATTAATTTTCACTATGGACTGCTATTTTCTTGAAAGCTTCTTCAATTTTCATCAGCTTTGTTTCTACTCCTGCATCTATACTTCCATAGGGAGTTTCTACAATGCAATCTCCTGCTTTCAAAGCCGGATCTCTCTTTATATCAAGGTTTCCAACCCCTTCAACCATGGAAAGCAAATTTTCTTTATTCTCAACTATATAATCATGATCTTGGGTTGAAACCTTTAACACAACATTATCTCTATTTGAGGATTTTCCCAAAGCCTCGCTTGCCAAATAAATAAGATGTTCTTTATTTACCGTAATTTCCTCGCCAATTACTTTTCGCGCAATATCCATTACCAACTCTATAGCATCTGCTTCTATTTCAGACATAATTCTATTGTATTCCATATTTGCCTGTTCTCTAATACATTCTGCTTCCGAAATCAAGTCCTCATACATTTTTTTTGCTTCTTCATAGCCTTGTTCGTAGCCCTTTTCAAATCCTTTTTGCCTTGCTTCTTCTTCTATTGCTTGTATTCTCTCATTAACTTGTTTCTCGGCTGCTTCAATTATTTTTTGTGCCTTAATTTCCGCAGCTTTAATTATACTTTCCGATTCACTTTTAGCCCCTTGAATAATCTCTTCTATATTTTTATTATTACTTTTTTCCAATTTCAAAGCTTTCTTTTCATAGGCTTCATTATCACTTTTTACATCCAATTTATATGCCATTTTTATTGCTTGAAAATTGGCAGGAATCTTTATTTGAACAGGTTCACCCAAACTTATTTCATTACTTTTAAAAATCTTACTATACAATTATTTCATCTCCTCCGCCTCTAGAGATTACTATTTCACCTGCATCTTCAAGTTTACGTATAACATTAACAATTTTTTGCTGTGCTTCTTCAACATCCTTAAGTCTAACAGGTCCCATGAATTCAATATCTTCTTTAATCATCTCCTGCATACGCTTAGACATATTGGAGAAGATCTTGTTTTGAACTTCTTCTGTACTTCCCTTTAATGCAATTGCCAATTGATTATTGTCAACTTCACGCAGGAATCTCTGTACAGAACGGTTGTCCAAAGTAAGAATATCTTCGAATACAAACATCCTTTTCTTTATTTCTTCAGCAAGTTCTGTATCCTCAATTTCAAGAGTTTCCATAATGTATTTTTCTGTTCCTCTGTCGACATTGTTTAATATATCAACTATAGATTGAACACCACCTGCTGCTGTAAAGTCCTCTGTTACTAGGGCAGACAATTTCTTTTCAAGTACTCTCTCAACTTCTTTTATTATTTCCGGTGAAGTCCTGTCCATAACAGCAATTCTTCTAGCGACATCTGCTTGCTTTTCCTGCGGAAGAGCAGATAACACAATAGAAGACTGCTGCGGTTTCAGATAGGCCAGTATTAACGCTATTGTTTGAGGATGCTCGTTCTGTATGAAGTTTAAAAGCTGAGAAGGATCAGCCTTTCTCACAAAGTCAAACGGTCTTACCTGTAATGAAACTGTAAGCTTATTTAAGACTTCAAGAGCTTTTTGCGTTCCTAAAGCTTTTTCGAGGATTTCCTTTGCATAATTGATTCCTCCCTCAGCTATATAATTCTGTGCAAGACATATTTGATAAAACTCTTCTAGAACCTTTTCCTTCTCCTCAGGGGTCACTGTCCGAATATTTGCAATCTCTAAAGTAAGCTGTTCAATTTCATCCTCTTTAAGATACTTAAATATTTCGGCAGATCTCTCAGGTCCTAGTGCAATAAGCAGCATAGCTGCCTTTTCTTTTCCAGAAATATCAGATTTTAAACCCCCTGAACTTCGTGCCACTGTGCACTTCCCCCTTTAGTTTCTTTATATATTATTTATTTATCTTAATCCCAATCATCAGACAACCAATTTCTTAACAGCTGGGCAACGGATTCAGGTTTTTCTTTAATAAACCGGTCAAGCTGCTTTTTAATTTCAGATTTTTCTTCAAAATTGATTTCCGGTACAGGTTCTTCTTGAGGAGTAACAAACTGCTGCCCACCAGCTACAGCCATTTCCGGTGCAAGAGTCTCTTCCTCCATATCTTTCTTCTTTCGCGGCAATACTGCAATGAGCAAACCTAATATCAAAATAAACATAAGTGCCAAAAATCCATAATTATCAATATATTGCTTTATCTTATCCGATAGAGACTCTTCTTGTACCTCTTCCGGTGCAAGTTTATATTTGTTTATAGATATCTTTGAAACAGGTATATTAGTGGCACCACTTACCACTTCCTTAAACTGTTCGATAAACTCAGGGGTAATTGCAGAATCATCAAGAACCCTTTGTCCATACCAAAGGGTTACAGCTACAGAAGATTTTTCAAAATTAACTTCTCCTTGAGCCTTTTCAATTTCAGTAAGTGTTTCATTAAATTCCCTGTTTACTTCTGTTACTGTCTTTTTATATGATGAGTTTTCATCCCCTTCAATAGGATATGTGACTGTTCCGTCTCCAGGATTTGAATCTGTTCCCGGCACTCCTCCATTAGCTCCATTAACCAGCTCTTCCTTTTGAGTAGAACTACTTACTATTGCTTCATCAAGATCAGTAGGTTTTCCTATTTCTTTTTTAGTAGTTTTTTCTTTATCAAACTCCAAAACCGGATTTACAACTACACTTATATAGTCATAACTATCCGACTTGCTTGGATAAAGTGTCTTGATATTTCGTTCAAGTTCTTCCTTTACTTTTAACTTCATTTTATATTGAGTTGTTGTATCTCCCAAACCACCAGTAGCTTCTGCACTCAAAACATTAAAATTGTTATCAACAACCGTTACATTAGCCGGTTCAAGCCCTTCAACAGACGCTGCAACTACACTAACTATTCCTTTTACCTGTTCCGGAGTAATCTCACCTTTTGGATTAATTCTTACAAAAGCAGTGGGTTTATTATTTGATGAGTCACTAAAAAACAGGGAATTTTCCGGAATTGCAACTTCAACATCTGCATCTTTTACATTATCAAACATTTTGAGTTTAGCAATAAGATTATTCTTTTTAAAATTCTGCCATAACTGTTTTTTATCACTTTCCGTTGAAGTTATATTCACGAGGTTCCAAGCATCTTCAAAATTCATTCCTGATGATGCTACTCCTGATGATGCTAAAGCAAATTCAGCTTTATTTTTATCTTTAGAATCAACCAGTATCTTATTTCCCTCTCCCGGTTTGTAGTTGATTCCTTTTTCTTCAAGCACCTTTTCAATTTCTTCTACATCCATCGTATCATCAATTTTGATAAGAGGTACATATGTGGTGCGTGTAAGCATTACAATACTAATAGTTATAGCAGTAATTAATATAGCAGATATAAGAAATATCCTACTCTTTTGAGATTTATCTAATTTTTTCCATATTTCGGTGAGACGTTGTTGAAACTTCGTAAACACCTCGGGCATTCAATCACCACCATCCACAAAAATACTTTTCTTTTGTAACAAGCAATTAAAATATATATTCCTTCTTAACTCCTACTTTTTATCAAAAAAACTAAATAGGCATATTCATTATTTCATTATAGGCATCCAAAATCTTGTTTCTAATTTGCATAGTGAACTGAAGAGCTATTTCAGCTTTTTCAGCCGCAATCAAAACCTGGTGGATGTTATCAGTGGTACCCGCTGCAAACGCCTCTGTTAAAGCATTTGATTCTTTTTCAAGGTCTCTAACTTTTGTCAGTGCATCCTTAAGATAAGCAGCAAAACTTCCTTCTACACTTTCAGTTTTATTTGTATTTGAAAAACTTGTATTTGATATTGATGATACTAAATTAAGCCCATTAACACTATTTATAGCCATAATAGCCTCCTATTTTTTTCAAATCATAAAGATATACTTTATGTAAATCTATTTTCCGATTTCTAAAGCTTTCATAGCCATACTTTTAGTAGTATTTATAGATGTAACATTAGCTTCATAGGATCTAGTAGCTGAAATCATGTTAATCATTTCAGTAAGTACATCTACATTAGGCATTTCCACATATCCGTCTTCATCAGCATCAGGATGACCGGGATCATATACCCTTTTAAAAGGAGTATTATCTTCGATAATACGTGCTACTCTTACTCCTCCACTTACTATTTGCTTACTGCTTTGATTCAAATATTCGGAAAAGGGAGTATTTGACGATTTCTCTTCGAAGACTACTACTTTTCTCCTATAAGGTGTACCGTTTTCAGTTCTTGTTGTATTTGCATTAGCAATATTTTGTGAAATTGTATCCATTCTAAGTCTTTGAGCTGTTAATCCTGTTGCTCCGATATTAAGAGAACTAAAGTATCCCATTTATAATCATCGTCCTTCCTTGATTACTGATTTCATTTTATTAAAACTACCTGACAATCTCTGAATAAGCACTTGATATTTGATAGAATTTTCGGCCATTAAAGCCATTTCATTTTCAATATCTACGTTATTTCCATCCAGCCTCATATCTAAAGAACTTTTATCCTCAGTAATATTGATTTTTACATCATCAATACTTTTTGCTCCAATTTGAATATGTTTAGGGCGTGTTCTTTTTCCCACAAAATTGCTATTTTTAGAAATTGCATTACTTAATTCTTCCTCAAAATTAACAGTCTTTCTACTATATCCCGGAGTATCTACATTAGCAATATTCTGAGATATTGCTTCATTGCGCAGCACTGATGCATCCAAGGATTTTTCAATAACTTTAGTATTAAATAAAATCCTATCCAGCAAATAAAGCACCTCCTGTTCATGTATTTTCCTACTGCAAAAATTTACTTCTATTGCTATTTTTATATCATTAATTTCTATTACTTCACTTTTGATAATTTCATCTTTTATCTACTTCTTCTCATTTCTAAAGGAAATAAATACTTTTCATCATATTTTCGGAATAACATTTAAAATATAAAGCTTTTTAATATATTTTTACAAAAATCAATCTGTAAAAATTTTACCCTGAATATATTTCGACATAAAATAGGATATTCCTTCATTATTTTCTATATAAAATATGTCATAATGAACATTATAAAACAATAAAATCAAAAAACACGTTAATTCACTATAGAAAATAACAACATTACAATATTTTTTCTGGTATTACAAATTTTTAACTAAATTGCTGAGCCATCAAGACGTTTCTCAAAATGGTTGGTCAACCTTTGAGAACTCAATAAAAACCAATCTATATCCAAAACATAAATCTCAATTTCTTAAAAACACATTAAAGAAAAATCCAAAAACAAAACTTTCTAATATTTTACAGATCAAAATCGCAAGGATAAATTACAAAGTATCTATTCATATATACTGTAAGTTAGTACCAAATTATACTTGAACCTTATTTTGCTTTAAAACCGGACTCTCACTTATTTATGACCATCTCTCTTGAAATAAAAAAGTGTAAAAGAAAGCAATTTTACATTTAGTCACCATTAAAAGTTCAAACCTTTTAAAGCGAATAAATATAGGCAAGTCATAATGGCATGTTATCAAATAGATATTAACATAACTTTTTTAAAAAAACAACTATGAAACGATAAAATAACCATTAATTATGCAATTAATTGCTGTTTTCATTCAATCATATCTATTGCCATAAATAGGCAATAGATATGATTGAAACTGCCAAATCCTTTAAATAAAAAATTGCAATTTAAAAAACCTTCTGAACTCTTTAAAAAATTAAAATTTTTCGTCTTGTACTTTTTTGATAACTTGCAGAGCTCTTTGAGCTATCTCATAATTTTTCTTTCTCTTATCCTTTATTTTAATCTCAAGGCCTTCCATAAGTCCGAAATTTATATTCATAGGCTGAAAATCTTTAACATTACTATCGGAAATATAGCTACTCAATGCACCAATAGCTGTTGTTCTGGGAAATAATACATCCCTCTTTCCTAAAAATTGCATTGCAGCATTAATTCCGGCAACTAACCCTGAGGATGCAGATTCCACATAACCTTCCACACCGGTAATCTGCCCTGCAAAAAATATATTGGGATGCTTTCTCATTCTATAGGATGCCTCAAGAAGTTTAGGTGAATTTATAAAAGTATTTCTATGCATTACTCCATATCTCACAAATTCAGCATTCTCAAGTCCTGGAATCATCCCAAAAACCCTCTTTTGTTCAGGCCATTTTAAACGAGTTTGAAAACCTACAATATTATAAAGAGTTCCCTCACTATTGTCTTGTCTTAGCTGCACTACCGCATATGGTTCCTTTCCGGTCTTAGGATCAACCAAGCCTTTCGGTTTTAAAGGCCCAAATCTCAACGTGTCTATACCTCTTTTGGCCATGGTCTCCACCGGCATACATCCTTCAAATACAATTTCCCTGTCGAAATCTTTGACTTCCGCAAGTTCTGCATTTACCAGTTGGTTCCAAAAGTTTTCATACTCTTCCTTACTCATAGGGCAGTTAATGTAATCTTCTGTACCCCTGTTATATCTTGCAGCCTTAAAGGCCTTGTCCATATTTATGGAATCAAAAGTAACAATGGGTGCCGCTGCATCGAAAAAATGAAGGTATTCTTCTCCAATCAATTCCATAATACTTTTGGATAAGCTTTCCGAAGTCAACGGTCCCGATGCAACAACGGTAATTCCCTCTTGGGGCAATTGTTTTACTTCTTCTTTTATAACTTCAATATTTGGATTTTCTCTTATTAATTCGGTTACCCTTTGTGAAAATAGAGTTCTATCAACAGCCAATGCTCCACCTGCGGGAACTCTTGTCTCATCGGCACACTTCATTATTATTGAATCAAGTAGTCTCATTTCTTCTTTTAAAAGTCCAACTGCATTTTCCAGCTGGTCAGATCTCAATGAATTACTGCAAACAAGCTCAGCAAAAGTTTCAAGATGATGAGCCGGAGAATAGTTTTCAGGCTTCATTTCATACAGCCGTACTTTTATTCCCCTTTTAGCTATTTGGTAAGCTGCTTCACATCCTGCCAGTCCTGCGCCTATTACATTTATATAATCACTCATATTCTCTACCTTTCACCATTACTCTGCTTTTGTATGTTATTCGGTTTTAGTAAAGTCGCACTCTTCATTACTACACTTAAGTTGTACTTTCTTTCCCGACTTCTTCTTCAATAAGAAGTTACCGCATTTAGGACAACTTTCTTTTGAAGGCATATCCCAACTCATAAAATTACATGTAGGATTGTTTTCACACCCTAAATATTTTTTACCCTTCTTAGATTTTTTAATATATACTTTACCGCCACATTTAGGACATTTAACTCCCGTCTCTTCAAAAATGGGCCTAGCATTCCTACATTCCGGAAATCCCGGGCAGGCTAAAAACTTGCCAAAACGGCTCATTTTTATTACCATATTTCTTCCGCATTTTTCACAGATTTCATCGGTTACTTCATCCGGAACCTCTACATTTCCAATCTTCTCCTCTGCTTCCTGCAATACTTTAGCAAAAGGAGAATAAAAACTCTTCATTACATCTACCCATTTTTTATATCCTTCTTCAATATCATCCAGCTTTTTCTCCAGTTGGGCGGTAAATTCAACATCAACTATGTCGCTAAAATATGTTTTCATAATATCGTTAACTATTTTACCCAATTCTGTAGGCAATAATGTTTTACCATCCTTTACTACATAACCCCTTGCCAATATAGTAGTAATGATGGGAGCATAAGTACTCGGCCTGCCTATTCCCTTTTCTTCTAAGGCTTTTACCAAACTTGCTTCGGTATATCTTGGCGGCGGCTGAGTAAAATGCTGCTTCGGATCTATTTTTTTACTCTTTAATTCTTCGCCTTCAATGAGATCGGGAATATCATTTTCCTTCTCTTCTCCTTCTTCATCCTTGCCTTCCTGATATAAAACTGTAAATCCAGGAAACTTTAGCATCTGTCCGTTTGCCTTGAATGTATAGTCTCCCGCTGTGATGTCAGTACTTATTGTGTCATACTCGGCCGATGCCATCTGGCTTGATACAAATCTTGACCATATAAGCTTGTAGAGCTTATATTGATCTTTTGTAAGGGAATCCTTTATTGAATCGGGATCCATATTAACCTGTGAAGGTCTGATACATTCATGGGCATCCTGGGATGCACTTTTATTCTTAAATACTCTTTTTTCCGAAGGCAGATACTTTTCACCGTATTTTTCTTTTATATATTGTATAACATCCCGTTGCGCCTCATCGGAAATTCTTGTGGAGTCGGTACGGATATAGGTAACAAGACCTAAGGCTCCAACTCCCTTTATATCTATACCTTCATAAAGCTGCTGAGCAACTATCATGGTTTTTTTAGTAGTAAATCCCAGCTTTCTGGCTGCTTCCTGCTGCATCGTACTGGTAATGAAAGGAGGCGCCGGCGATTTCTTTTTCTCACCTTTTTTTATTTTTTGTACAACAAAGGGCTTTCCTTTTATATTATCAAGTATACTTTTTACCTCGTCTTCACTTTTGAGCTCTATTTTTTTGCCGTCTTTGCCATAGAACTTAGCGTTAAATGAACCTTTTCCTTCTTTCTTCTCAAGTGCGGCATCTATTGTCCAATACTCTTCGGGAACAAAATTTTCAATCTCTTCTTCCCTATCACAGATTAATCTTGTAGCAACCGATTGAACTCTCCCGGCACTAAGTCCTTTCTTAACTTTTTTCCAAAGTATAGGACTTATTTTATACCCAACTACTCTATCCAGTACCCTTCTAGCCTGTTGAGCATCTACAAGATTTAAGTTTATTTCCCTAGGTTCTTTCATTGCATTCTTAACAGCATTTTTTGTAATTTCATTAAAGGTTACTCTGCATTTCTCTTTGCTATCTATATTCAACAAAAAAGCCAAATGCCATGATATAGCTTCTCCTTCTCTATCAGGGTCAGTTGCCAAATAAATCTTTTTTGCATTCTTTGCTTCCTTTTTTAATTTAGATATAACATCTCCCTTTCCCCTGATAGTGATATACTTCGGCTCAAAATTATTTTCAATATCAACGCCCATTTGACTCTTTGGCAAATCCCTCACGTGTCCTACAGAAGCTATTATCTTATAATCCTTACCCAAAAACTTACTAATTGTATGAGCTTTTGCAGGAGACTCAACTATAACTAACTTATCAGCCATCTTTATCCTCCTGTCATGATTGTCTACATTATTTTGCAATACTCTTAATTTTGCAATACTCTCTTATTATACTCATACATAAAAAAAATGCAAAATAATGAATTACTTTTTTTAAGTCAATAACTCATTGCTGTACGAATACAAAAGTAATATAATAACGAACTTAAAGTTCCAATAATTCCAAATAATCCTTTAAAACCAACAATTATATAGTTTAAAATTACCTTATTATTATAATATTTATTATTATAATATTATGTATCTGCATATACAAATAATAATTTATAAATTTATTTTATATATTTTCCCCGGAAGCTGTTGGACAATGCCTTTTAGCTCCAGCATTACAATAACCGAATTTACTGTTTTTATATCCAACCCGGTTTTAACTGCAATCTCATCAATATGTACAGGCTCTAATTTCAAACATTCTACAATTTTTATTTCATCTTCATCTAGTCCTTCTAGCAATTTATCATCTTTAAGTTTTTTTGTAAATGAACCATTATTACTATCTTTAAAATAGGTATCTATCTCTTCTAAAATATCCTCTAGTGAAGTAACCATTTTTGCTCCTTCTTTTATCAGCCTGTTGGTTCCTGTACTGTTAAGGCTGCTGACATTACCCGGGAGTGCAAATACCTCCCGTCCCTGCTCCAATGCAAAATTTGCTGTAATTAAAGATCCGCTTTTTTCTCCTGCTTCGATAACTATAACACCTAAAGATATTCCACTTATAATTCTGTTTCTTGCTGGGAAATTGCCGGCAAGGGGTTTTGTGCCGGGTAAAAATTCAGATATACAAGCACCATTTTCAATAATTTCTTTCATAAGTTTTTTATTTTCATAGGGATAAACTATATCCAGCCCGCATCCTAACACAGCTACAGTTCTTCCCTTCGCGCTTAACGCCCCTCTATGGGCATATGTATCAATTCCTCTTGCCATACCGCTAACAACAGTTATACCGCATTTTGAAAGCTCTTGGGATATAATTTCCGCCATGTTTAGGCCATAGGATGTGGCTCTTCTTGAACCCACCACCGCCAAATATTTATCTTGTTTTAACATATTCCCCTTCATATAAAGTATTAAGGGCGGATCATAAATGTTCCTCAAATACTCAGGATAGCCTTCATCTTCTATTGTTATTATTTTTATATCATTGGCAATTATATTTTCAATATGCTTATTTACCCGTTCTTTATACTCCTTATTTAGAAGATTTGCTATATCTGCCTTTGTCAAAAAAGAAAGAGAAGCTAGTTCTATCTCCTTTGCTGTAAATATATTATACGGCTCAATAAAATATTCAAGCAGCTTTTTACTTTTTACTGCCCCCACTCCAGGGACTGAACCAATCCAAACCCAATATTTATATTTATCGAGCATTATGATAAAACTCCTTGTTATTAAAATTTTTATCTTGATATGTTATCGTCTAATAAACAATAAATCTTAAGAGTGTAAATATAAGTATATCAAATTATATAAAAACTAACATTTGCAAGTCAAAATTTATTTAGAACAATTTTGAACTTTAGGTTTATATTTACATTAAGGATTTATTAGATTCTTTATTTTGTTTTAAAAAACTATGTAATAATCTTTTTTTCACATTATAAATTTGAATATTAAAAAATCACATTTAGTATTTTATAATTGTTTTTGTAAATATAAATTTGTATAATTAAATATATAAGAATAAAAAATAGAATTTGTGGAAGGTCGTGTCATATGCTGTCAAAGATTAAAAGCTTTGGGCTTATGGGTATTGACGGATATGTCATTATAGTTGAGACGGATATATCTAGTGGAATTCCGGCTTTTGACATAGTTGGACTTGGTGATACGGCAGTAAAGGAATCCAAGGAACGCGTCCGATCAGCTATCAAAAATGCAGGTCTCGAATTTCCCATCAAAAGAATTACAGTCAATCTTGCACCGGCAGACAAGAAAAAGGAAGGTTCGGCTTTCGATTTGCCAATAGCCCTCGGAATATTAATGGCCACAGAGCAAATAGTTAATAGAGAGATTGACAACTATGCTTTTATGGGTGAACTTTCACTAGACGGCGAAATAAAGCCGGTTAAAGGAATCCTTCCTATGGTAATCAGCGCAATGCAAAACGGAATTGAAAATATTATCGTACCTATAGAAAATGCTGATGAAGCGGCAGTTGTCAATGGCATCAATGTGTTTCCTGCAAAAAATATAGTTGATGTAGTAAATCACTTAAACGGAGTTTGTAAATTAAATATTCATAGTATTGACATTAATGAGCTGTTTGAAAAGAATGCAGAGTATGAAATTGACTTTGCTGACGTTAAAGGTCAGGAAAATGTAAAACGGGCTCTAGAGGTTGCTGCCTCTGGCGGGCACAATTGTCTGTTAATAGGAAGTCCCGGATGCGGTAAAACCATGCTTGCTCGGAGACTCCCCACCATTCTTCCTGTCATGACTTTTGAAGAAGCACTTGAAGTTACTAAAATACACAGTATAGCAGGAACTTTAACCGACAAGGTTTCCCTTATTACCAAACGTCCCTTTAGAGCACCCCACCATACCATATCCAGTGCCGGCCTTATAGGAGGAGGTAAGTTCCCAAAACCTGGCGAAATAAGCCTTGCCCATTTCGGTGTGTTATTTTTGGACGAGCTTCCCGAGTTTGATAAAAATGCCTTAGAGGTTTTAAGACAGCCTTTAGAAGACGGCATAGTTACCATTTCAAGGGTAAACGCAACTTATACCTATCCGGCAAGGACTACTTTGATATGTGCTGCAAATCCCTGTAAGTGTGGAAATTATCTTGACGACACCAAGGAATGCACCTGCACTCCCAAACAGATACAGCAGTATCTCGGCAAATTAAGCGGCCCCTTACTTGATCGAATAGATTTACACGTTGAAGTACCTTCGGTAAAATATAAAGACCTTGAAAGCCATAAAGAAGGCGAAAAATCCAGTGTAATAAGGGAGCGGGTAAATAAAGCCAGAAAGATTCAACAGGAAAGATATAAAGGATTAAATATATATTCCAATTCAGAACTGACACCAGCACTGATAAAAAAATACTGTAAACTCGATGAGCAATGCAGTGAAATTTTAAAAAATGCTTTTGAAAAATTGGGTTTAAGTGCACGAGCCCATAACAGAATTCTCAAAGTAGCAAGGACAATTGCAGATCTTGAAGGCAGTGAAAATATCCGCAAAGAACATCTTCTTGAGGCAATACAGTACAGAAGTCTCGACAGGAAAATGTAAAAATAAGAATTAAATAAGCAAAAAACTGCCACGAATCTTATTTTTTTCGTGGCAGTTTATATATTATCCTTTATTGTTCAGCCGGGAATTTGGATATTTGACCCAATAACCTTTTCTTCATAAAGGCAAAGTCTATGGAGTTTACATTACCATCTCCGTTAACATCGGCCTGTTTCTCGAAAAATGAATTTTCCGGCAATTTAATGCCTAGTATATAACTTTTTAGCAGTGCATAATCTATGGAATTAATATTATTGTCATGGTTCACATCACCAAGAGCAAAGGAATTATCTGTAGGCGTTGGTGTAGGATTTACAACTGGAGTTTTTGGCACATCCGGAATATTCATATTTCCGAAATGTTTTACCATAGCTGCCAGTGCACCCACAAAACCGGCATTATAGTCAATGGCAACTTCCGTATATTGATACTCATATACGCTTTCTTTAAATACATCATCAACACCGGGACCGCCTATCAGAGCACCAAGTAAAAGGTACTTAGCAGGAGCAGTATTTGCATTGTCTGCATAACCCATTGCCCCTTGTGCTGCTCTATGGTGAGGGTGCTGTGTCCATCTATTGCCCATGCCTACCACATAAGACATTTTTTCAGGGTTGTCACCTAAAATGTAATTAATCTGAGACTTCAACAAGTCAAGATAACCTTGGTTAGGATTTTGTTTATAATATATAGCGGCAACCATTGAAGCAGCTGCTGCATATCTCAATACACCCCAATAATTCAAATATTTCAAGCCGCCGGGTGTTGTTTCAATATCGTTCATCCAATAATTCAAGTTATATTCCACACCATCTTTATAGATCTGTTCCCCGGTAATCTCGGCCAATTTTACAAGGGCAGGAACATACATGTCATCCCAGCACATAGTCCATCTTTTTTTGAAAGGATCATCTCCACTTTCATTTTTTACTACAATAAACTCTTTTGCATCTTTAATATAAGAACTATCTCCCGTTGCAGTATATAACCACACTGCTCCCCACGCCAAGTCGTCGTAAATACTTGTGGATCTGTAAAAATACTGTCCATCTCCAGGACCTTTATTGGTAGTTCCCATTACATATAACTCTTTTGCTGCCTGAAGACATTTATTGGCATATGTAGAGTCAATATCCTTATAGTTAAGGTACATAATTGCAAGGGCAGCCGCCGTTTCTCCCAGCACATCACTGGCAGGGTTACTTGCATTTGCTACGCATTTGGTAGGTCTGTTTTCCGATTGAAGTTCCGGTGGACCCCAATAGTTGTGGTCTTCCTCACCATCTCCTACTTGATAGTAAAAAGTATTGGCATCGGGATGGCTCTTTAAAAAGTAGTCGGTAAAGTACTTCAACTGTTCAAGCATTTTAGTCTTGTTGCCGGTTGCTTCAAACACTTCCTCATATTCATACAATGCCCAACCCAGTACTGAGGCTGTATATCCTTGAGGTAATCCAAACTTTACATGGTCCCCGGCGTCATGGTAGCCTCCTGTTAAATCCAGCCCGACATCATGACCATCTTTCGTATGACATGGACCTCTCCAATCAAAAATATTATTTACTTTTACATCTCTACCGCATTTGTTTGCATCGTAGAAACCGATGGCATTTTTAAGGGCCAATGAATAATCGTATCCTGCTGCAGATACATCCTTCATAGGTGTTATTACGGATGTTGACAACATTGCAGCACAAGAAAATAATGTAATAGCTTTCTTAATATTCTTTTTTCCGGTAAACATACTCTTCCCCTCCCTAAAAAATTTAAAATATATTACAAAAATTAAAAGCAAACCCATCTATTGAATCTTACCGACTACTCTTCTTCCTAGAACATAGATGAAATTTGCTTTAAAATCTCTTCTTTTTAAGTTTATTGAATTAGATATATATTTAATCTAAAGGCTTCTACGTTCAATATGTAAAAATGCTCAATGTTTAAAAAGTAAACTCCTTATCCCCCAATTATTTGTTTTGACTTAATTATATCATAAGCTTAAAACAATAATCAACAAACCGAACAAGCTGTATCTATAAGTTTATCTTTATTTGCAGTGTTAAAATCAAATTGATATAATCATGGAGTAAAATTGAAATATTTAATAACTTTAGTATTAATTTTTAAGGAGGATGCAAAATTATGGATTATAAAAATCTTGTTAATTTAGCAAACGAGGTTAGGCAAAATGCCTATGCTCCTTATTCAAACTTCCGTGTAGGAGCTGCACTAGTCGGTAACTCCGGTAAAGTGTATACCGGTGTAAATGTTGAAAATTCCTCCTTTGGTGCTACCATTTGCGCAGAAAGAACTGCTATAGTAAAAGCTATATCTGAAGGTGAAAAAAAGATAAAGGTCATTGCCATATCAAGCGATTCTGAAGATTACACTTTACCTTGCGGTATTTGCAGACAAGTTATATCGGAATTTGCCGCTGAAGACCTTGTAATTGTTTGTAGCAATAATAAAGGAGAATATAAGATTTATAAAATAGATGAAATCTTACCCAACGCTTTTGTATTCAAGAAGTAAATTTAATCATTCATTAATATCTGTCAATGCTAAACACAGGGAAATGCAATATATAGCATCTCCCTATTTTTTATACTCAAATTCCTCTCCTTACTGCCATTTATAAAAATACAACATTAGACAAACATCATACTAATTTTGTAACAAATATTTAAATCAACTTTTTTGCTTTAAGCCATAAAATTCTATAGGTTGTTTTTTAACACTCTTAAGATTTTAAGTAACAATTTCCCTTTATAAAGAATATAAATATACAAGATTTATGTAAATTACACAATTAAATATTCTAATTTCTTATAGAGAGCAAAAGGCAGCAATTATTGACTTTCTACAACTTAAGCATTTTGAAAGGAGAAAAATGATGAAAAATAGTAAGGCTAAAAAAAAAGTAGAAGAGGTATTTAATGAATCACTCAGGACAGACCTTCAAAACCGGCTCAATACTTTTATATTCTTATTAAAAAAAAGTAATGTTGATGAACTCACAGAAATGATGGACAAAGTAAATAAGGATATTATAATAGATAGAATTCTTGAAATTGATAAAGAAACACTAAAAAAACATTGCATAAATGTATCTGAAATTAAAAGCAGACTTACTGAATCCGACTTTGATAAAATCCGTCAAATCAGTGGCCCAAGAGGCGATATTGTAGTTAATAAACTCAAACAATTAATAAACTGGTAAATGAAAAGCTGTCTGAATACATTTCTTCAGACAGCCTTTTCATCATTTGTCATTTATAATAAAATATGTACATACTATTTAACAACTGTTACATCTCCAGCGCTTAATCCCACATCCATAGTTTGTAACTCAGAATCTCCAAAAACAGGTTTGCCCACCAGCATCAAATCAGTTTCACTGCTTTTTGCATTTTCCTTAACTTTAAATCTCAGAGTTAAAAGAACTCCTTGTTCTTTTATCATTCCGGATTCTTCTAATGTTTCATTTAAGAAAAGTACTTTAATTTGATTATCTTTCTCCACATAATTATAAGCAAAATTTATATCCGGTACTGTTACAATATCTCCTGCTTTTGCCTCAACAAATTCCAAATTATCCTTATCAAAGGTTAAAGTAAAATTAAAGGTATTTATACGTCTAGCTTCATCAAAGGACAATTTAAGCGGTACATCAATTGTTGTAGCCGGTTCAGCCTTAATTATACCGATTTTTGTAGTAGTTGTATCTGTTGGCTTTGGTGTTACTTGAGGTGTAGGAGTAGGTGCAGGAGTTAACTTCATATCAACTTCAACTTGTCTTAAATCTGCATTCCATTCAACAGGAACACCCAATGCTTCACCCAATGCCCTTAAAGGTAAATATGTTCTTCCTTCTACAACTATAGGCGGGTTTTCTGAAATAAACTCATTTCCTCTTACCATTACCTTAAAGGTTGCCTTATAGGCTGTCCAACTTGTAACAGTGGTTGCAGCAGGCTGTACTGGAGCCTTTGGTTGAGTCGAATCGGCCTTTTTATCTGTCATTGCGACTTCCGCCTGTTTTAAATCTGCATTCCACTCAACAGGAACACCCAAGGCATCACCCATAGCACGAAGTGGCAAATAAGTTCTCCCCTCAACAACTACAGGTGGATTTTCAGAAACAAACTCTTCCCCCCTTACAAAAACTTTAAAGGTCGGTAATTCTGCTTTCCAACTAGTTGCCTCTTCTGCAAATGTACATACACTAGTTGCTAAAATACCCCCGATAATCAAACCGCTGATAAATTTTTTCATAACTTAACACGCTCCATTTAAGTATTTTAGTATAGCATATAGTAATTATGCTTTATTATACCATAAATACTCCAGGCTTGTCACCATTTTAAACAGCTAATATTATTGCACCCAGATGATAACTACATAAATTTTCCACCAAACTTCATTCAAATTGATTCTTTTCAATACTATATCTGTAAACTTTTATCCGAAAATAATGTATTATTGATAACATTAACTACAGCTTCTTTATATTCATTAATAAAGAAATGGCCAGAATCAAACTCATAAAAATTACATTCCTTATCAGTACATTCACTCCATCTCTTAACATCTTTATTAATTATGTAATCATCGTATTTTCCATTTAAAACAGTTATATCACAATTTAACTTTAATATATTACCACTATGCGTATATGTTTCTACCAGTTTGAAATCGTTTCTTAAAATAGGCATAAACAGGTTAAATAGTTCCTTATTTTCTATTACTTTTTGATCAGTTCCACCTAATTTAGTAATTCTATTAATAAACTCATTATCAGGAAGTAAATAATGTTTTTCCTCTTCCACTTCAATATACGGAGGATATCTCCCGGACATAAATACATGAATAGGTTCTTGCTTTGCATTACTAATTATTTTGCGGATACTTTCATAAGCAAGTATTGTTCCCATACTATGGCCAAACACTGCATAAGGAGTTCCATCCAATTCATCACATATCATTTTAAAAACATCTTCTATAGCCTCATCCAAACTATTGTACAACGGTTCACTAAGGCGTTTGCCTCTTCCGGATAATTCTACGGGCTTTAAGTCTATTCTCTTATCCAAGAATCTCCTCCAAGTCAGGTAAACTGTTGCGGAGCCTCCTCCATAAGGTAAGCAAAATAGTTTGATTTTATCCAAATAGAATTCCCCCCTTAATTAACCTTATTGTCAAACAACATATAATACTGCATGTTACGATATTTGTTCAAAATTTCCTTTTTATCATCGGAAAGATTTTCGGTATAATTTCCATCACCGGTTTTATAAAACCTTCTGCTAATCACGGGCATTGCAGCTTTTACATCGTTTAAGTAATTAAAATAGGCAGAATGGTTAAATCCCAAATAATCGAGAAGCATCGTTCCCAAATAATTTGAACTAATTGTGGGGGCTTCTCCTAAAGGCAATGTTTTACCCTGTTCTTTAAACAAAGCCTTTGCTGAATTATTGCTCCAAATAAAGTAAGGTGTTTCATAGGTGTTTAAATATTCTTCAACTCCATAGGATGTTCCCACTTTATAATTCATCGCCTCATAACCCGCAAAATCGCTTCCCAAAAAGGGTAAGTGATCACCAAAATACAATAACACTACCGGTTCTTCTAACTTTTCCAATTCCTCCACTAAATATCCCAGTGCTTCATCATTTTGTTTAAGACCGCCTACATAATTGTTAATCAAGTGGTAATACTCTTCATCTACAGAACTATTGTGTTTTAGTATTTCAGGATACCCTATAGGCTCATTAGGATAGGGACCATGGTTTTCTATGGTAACCGTAAAATTAAAATAGGGATTTTCCGAATTTTCCTCCAAATGGCTCTTGAAATCTTTCAATAAAAATTTATAAGTATCCATATCCGATACGTAACCGGTAAGAGTCTTTGTATTTCTCTCAGTTATATCAACAGCAAAAAAACGCTTATCAAATCCGAAATACTCATATACATTAAACCTGTTATAAAACCATTGATAGCCCGGATGTATTGCTGTTGTCTTATATCCTTTTTCCTCAAATACTCTGGCCAAAGAAAAGGTATCCTTACGTATATATGCTGAATATGTATCGGCTCCCCAGTTTGCAATACTTATGCTAATACCGGTAAGAAATTCACATTCGGTAGAGGCGGTACCTCCTCCATAAACGCCGGTAACTATCTTTCCGTGATAAGCATCTTTTAAAATTTTATTATAATTTTTTAAAGGATCATTATTATCATAAAACTCAATTCCCGGAATTCTGTCTATATCAAAAAAAGCTTCACTCATTATGGCAATAACATGAGGCATTTTATTATTCAATCCTATCTTGCTCGAAACTTCAATATCCTCTTTATTTTCATAACCATCCAGTATATTTTTTGCTTCTTGAGCAAGGTATCCTTCTGGCGGTGTGAGTTTTATTGAATTTGCCTTAAAAAGAAAAGAATATAAAAATCCCTTTGACCTTACCACATCTACCGAAGAATAAATAGTACCTTCCACATTAAATTTATCATAAAGTTTGTCACTTTTATAAACAGTATTATATAAAGCAATTGAAAGCAGTACAGAAATCATTATTCCAGCTATTCTTAAGTACCATTTCATAGGTTTCGATTTGATTGTTAAAAATACTGTAACAGCTCCAATGATAAATAAAATCATTACTATTATTATCTTTGCATCTATCGGAAGCTCATTTATCTTTATAACATTTGTAGATTCATTTCCAAGCAAAATATCTGCCGGCACAAAAGGTTCATGTCTTAGACTGATTTTAAAATAATTTATCATCTGCAAAATCAAATAAAAACTACCTGAAATCAAATATGAAAACCACATTCTTGAAGTTAGAAAAAAAATACATAGCATTGTCAATGTTAAAGGCAGTGTATTTAACAAAAGCAAAACCGGCTGCGTTAAGTAAAGCAGCAAAACCCTCGGTGAAAAAGCCGAAGAAATAAGAATTCCCATAACCGATAAAACCAAAGACAATAAAACCACAAACAATATACTTTTCCAATTGCTTTCTACATAGGTTTGGGATTTGATTAAAAAAGTACTTTTATTTAATTTTTTACATTCATTTTTCTTCATTTTAAACTCATCCACTTTCTTTTGACTAAGTATTAGCTCATGTTTTATGTAAATTCTTAACTCTAAACTCAATTTCCTGAAATAGCACACATAATTAAAAGTTTAAACAATTTTAACACATAATATATTTTAAAATCAATCAACTTGCTTCCCACTTTACTCTTTGATTTATTGAATTTATGCAAATTATATGATAATATAAAGAAAAATGCAGAAAATTTTTAATTATGTCTTTTTTACTGCATATATTTATGATTTACATAGTGCAAACGCAGATTTAAAGAAAAATAAATATTTCAATCTACTATTTTTAGGGGAAATAACACAATTTTTATTAAAAACTAACTTCAAATAACTAATATTTACCGCTATGTATATTCTATTCTATTCTAAATCCTATATACTACGCAAATTTCCCGTTATCATAAAAGCAAGCAACTTTGCTTATTATGCAACAACTATACAGTTACACTTAGTCCTCTTTAAAAACCTAATGCTGTATATATTAGAAAATAAGGATATAAAATGCTTTTTTTAAATCGTATTTATATAATGAAGGCTAATTAGTGTTTCTTTACTGATAATTTCAAATTCGACAAGTGTTGTACTTAACTTGTTATAAAACTTTTTAATTACAATTGGCCGATTATTTTTAACAATCTAAAGGTGTATATAATTTTATTTTATATATTTTTAGGAGGAAAGAAACATGAAAAAACTGATTATTTTTTCGGTTGTGCTGATAATGCTAGTTACATTATTACCAACACCGGGCATGCAAATCTCTGCAGAGACGTCCAATATTGGCGCACCGGATGACGACTGGCTTCACGTTGAAAACGGCTATATCGTCGATAAGTACGGTAATAAGGTATGGCTGACCGGTGCCAACTGGTTTGGATTTAATTGTAGAGAAATGATGCTTTTAGACTCTTATCACAGTGACATAATAGCCGATATACAAATTGTCGCAGATAAGGGTATAAACGTAGTAAGAATTCCAATAGCCACCGACCTTTTATATTCTTGGAGCAAAGGCGTATATCCAATGTCAACCGATACATCTTACAACAACTCGGCGTTAGCTGGATTGAACAGCTTTGAACTGTTTAATTTCATGTTGGAAAACTTTAAAAAAGTAGGAATAAAAGTTATTCTCGATGTACATAGTGCTGAAACCGATAATATGGGGCATAACCACCCTCTTTGGTATAAAGGAGAAATAACCGAAGAAATATTTAAAAAAGCTTGGGTGTGGGTAGCTAATTATTATAAAAATGATGATACAATTATCGGTTTTGACCTAAAAAATGAACCCCATACCAATACCGGTACACTTAAATTTAAATCTCAAAGTGCTATCTGGGATGATTCCGATCACATAAATAACTGGAAAAGAGTCGCTCAAGAAACTGCACTGGAAATATTGAAAGTACATCCTAATGTTTTAATCTTTGTTGAAGGCGTTGAAATGTATCCTAAAGATGGCAAATGGGATGATGAATCCTTTGATACAAGCCCATGGACAGGAACCAATGATTATTATGGAAACTGGTGGGGTGGTAATTTAAGAGGTGTAAGAGACTATCCTATCGATTTAGGAAAATATCAAAGCCAGTTAGTTTATTCACCTCATGATTATGGTCCTATAGTATATGAACAAACATGGTTCACAGGACCTTTTATCACCGCCAATGATGAAGAAGCCAAAAAAATATTATATGAACAGTGCTGGAGAGACAACTGGGCATATATTATGGAAGAAGGAATATCACCACTGCTCCTTGGTGAATGGGGTGGAATAACCGAAGGTGATCACAAGCTTCTTGACCTTAACCTTAAGTATTTAAGATGTATGAGGGATTTCATCTTAGAAAACAAATATAAACTCCATCATACTTTTTGGTGTATAAACATTGACTCAGCCGATACAGGAGGATTGTTTACCCGTGATGAAGGAACTCCTTTCCCCGGCGGAAGAGATCTGAAGTGGAATGATAATAAATATGACAATTATTTACTACCTGTTTTGTGGAAAAATGAAGAGGGTAAATTCCAAGGCTTAGATCATGAAATACCTTTGGGTAAAAACGGTGTGCCATTGCCAAAAGGTTCATCGCCGGTAACTCCTACAAAAACTCCTGTAACATCGACACCAACTCCAACTGCTACACCAACTCCTTCAAATATTATAAAAGGTGATGTTAGCGGGGACGGTAAAATTGACTCAATTGACTATGCTTTAATGAAAAGCTATATCCTCGGTAAAACAAAGAAGTTCCCTGTGGAAGATGATATTGCAGCTGGAGATTTGAATGGAGATAAGGATATTAATTCTCTGGACTTTGCTCTCATGAAGAAGTATATTTTAGGAATTATAAAAAATTTCTAAGGTTTGATTTAAATCTAAATAGAGCCATCCATAGTGATGGCTCTTACTTATATAAGCTATTTTATCCATTTTTATTTATGTATATAAAAACTGAAGCTGCCAAAATATTAACCATAGGTCCATATAAAACTCCTGTCAACAACATAAATATCCTTCTCACTTTCAATATCCTCTACATTAAGATTTTTTGCATTTTCAAGAATGAGCACAGTATCATCATGCTAATAAAAAGCATAGCAATAATTCTTTTTTATTTGATTAAATGCCTTGTCAGCTTCTTCACCCTGCAGACGCTCTCTTTTGTTATATGAAAATAAACACCACAAATAACCACAACAGCCGTCATTATCAAATAGATAAATTTCTTCTTTTTGTCTTAAATGATTTGCAAAGTCATCTATCCAATTTTTTCTTAGTACAATGCCCAACTTCAGGGCCTCATATACTTTTATATTTTTATTTCTAAGTATATCGGCAATAGACTTTTAAACCTTCCTGTTTAATTCTTTTAGTGTTTTTTATTCGCTTCAGATTGATTAATCCCTCTATTTAGAAAATTACTCTTTTTTTCTTTGGCTATATAGTATATAAGCAGCAACAAATGATCCTAAAACTACAATAATATCTATCAATATAACTTTCCAATTACCTTCTGCTATGTTTTTAGGCGCATTTATAATCATACCTATCACAAAAAAGGTAACAACAGCACCTAATATAATAAAAACAGCAATTTTTGTTTTTTCTTTGAATCGTTCAGCTCCAAATAAAAGAATATATATCACAGCTAAAAGAAGAAAACTGTTCAAAACTCTTCCTCCTAATAATTTCAGTATTTATTAACCACAATCTAAAAGATAAATAATAATGATTTTAGAAATTTAAAAAATATTTTTTTAATTAGCTTTGTTTTCTACACTACAGCTATTAATACTTCTTAATAAAATCATTCCTCCAAGTGTTAAAATTTATATTTTTTACATCTTCAAAAGTATTTCCTTCCAAAGAATAAATTTCTCCTGCCAGTATAAGTGAATGGTATACCCCTTCGTAATCCGGGTTGGAATAACCTCCTATAATCTTATTTTCACATACCATTATATTTAAAGATGTCTTTTGATTTGGTGATTTATTATCTAAAATATGGTTTTTCACTTTATACGTATAAGTAGATATTATTTTACCCATATAGTCGTCGGGTTCTAAATATTGAACAAACCAAATCTCCCAATTTTTGCTTTTGAAGTTTCATAATCTACCTCTAAAGGTTGTGTACCGATTTGCCTTTCATTATAAAGTCTTTCAACGTAGTCTCTTCCGCCATCAAAAAAACAAAGGATATATCCGCAATTATCGCATATGTAGTTTATGGCATTACTATTTAGCCAATCTAAATAAAAAAAAGTCATTCCTCTTGTATTAAGAAGAGTATTTCTCCTTTTAAAGTTCTCCCCTTTACAAATTGGCATACCAACTTATATCCATTTAATTCAATCATCCTTTTTACCCCCTTATTTTGAATTAAATATACTTGGTATGGTAAGATTTCTAAATTCAATAATTTTTATTTCTAACAACCATTGTCCATAAACTTATTTTTATTAATTTCAAACTCTCCACATTTTAACAAACCACAGGAGCTTCTGTCTATATTTTGTTATTCTTCTTAAAATCAACATCTATTTCCATAATAAATCAAAAAATAATGATATCAATATTGTTACAATAATCCCGGAGGAAGCTTTTGTTAAATCTTAAATTGCGCTCTCATATTTTTTAAGTAATTCATGATGTCTTCTGCTTGTTGAGTACAATATTCAAACTTAAAATGCTTCGAAACCTCCAAAGCTAATTCATTGAAGTATTCGCAAAAATTAAAAAACTTATCCCATATTTCGTTATAGGAAGCACCAGGAAATACATTTTCGAATCTATTCATATCACTACTGCTTAAATATCTTTTTAAATACTTGTAATACTTACCGGTAGAGACAGAAAATTCATAACCAATGCCAATTTTCCAACTCAACATTTTTAAGAACATTGCCATTTGATAATGCTCCATAAAAAACTTTACATACATCAGTTCTTCTCTGCACAGACCTTTTGCAACGCTAATACTCAGCCACCAGAATTCGTTGCAGCAATCTCTGAATTCCTCAAAGGTCGGTTTTCTTATATTGTAATAATCACCGACCTCAATACTGCAGAGACCATCTATTCCATCTTTATCAAGCAATACTTCTCTCGGTTCTGCATTTTTAATTATTTCTGCTATATTTTCTACATCTACAAGAGTCAAATCAATCCGGTTTCCATCTTTGAACTGCATTAGATACACAAACTTCTTATTGCTGTTATAATCATAGGGATGGTTATACCAATCTTCAGGTTTTTGCATAATTAATATTTCTCCGAATCGGTCCAACCATCGTTCATTATTTGTAAAGGACTTAATATCTCTAACAATATAAACAATATCAAAATCGGAATATATATCATGAGTGGCATTCGCATCAATTCTGGAGCCAGACATATATACAGCACGGATTCTATCATCATTTTTTGCAGTATCCAAAATCAAGTTCATCATTTCCTGTTCATTTCTCATATTCTTTTCTCCAAAATCAATTGTTTGAAATTGTTACTTACTAAAACTCAGATCCTTCTTCACCAGGCACGAAATCTTTTAAATTTACAAGCGGTCTTTTTCCTCTATTTCCTTTTTTGGTTTTAAGTTGACCGTCTTCATACTTTTTGATTATATAATCCCCGGTAAGAAGATTATAATCCTCTTCATCAGCAGTATCCATTGTTGCAGTGCCGGTAAAATATGAACCTTTGGTAACTCCAATTAAATACCAACCATCATCCTGATACCTGAATCTATAATACATATACCATCTATAATTGGAACCACCATAAAACTCTAATAGTAGTGTACCCCTTTCAATTTTTATATCTTGAAAAGGGTCTCCGAAAACTCCTCCCTGATTACGCAGCATTATTGCATTATCGGCCTTTATTGATAATGAATATGTATTGTCCTCATTCTTAAAAGCTATTAGCAAAGACCTCGGCGGAGCATAGAATTCTTCTTCCGTTTGCTTATCTTCCTCCTCAATTACAAAGGCTTTGTCCATTATACCGTCTTGATTCAAATCACCTTCTGCAATGGCAAACTTTCCGTCATTCTTTTCTAAAATGTGCCACCCATTGGGTATAAATAACGATATATCTTCAAATTTATCTGTAGTCTCACCTTGTACTCCATCTTTCCCATTGTCATTCAAATCTTCCGCTGATTTACCTTCTGTTACAGGCTCTGTTGGAATCGAGGTAGGTTCATCTTCCTTTAAAATATTTGCTGGAGTAGATATTGTTTCATCAGTTCCCGGATCGTTAATTTTATTTTTGTTCACACATCCAACCATGCCAAGTAATCCAAATAATAACGCTGCTAATAATAGCTTTTTCATTTTATCAATCCTTCCAAATACATTTATATTAAAAGCCTTTCATATTATCATTTTATGTATTCCATCGTATACGGGCACCAAATCATGCATTTTAGGCATAAATTACAGAGTTTTCTTGTCATCATTTCATCCCGGGTAACTGTAACGTCCCATGTTTTACCGAGTAAGGCTTTGGTTGGACAAACATCCACACAGATATTGCAATCCCCGCATTGCGGTTCTTTTGACATTTCATTTGTGGTTACAAAGGGAGCTGTAGTTAATACCTTTCCAAACATCAAAGCACATCCGTACCGGTTAGTAACCAGAAGATTGTTCTTGCCTATAAATCCCAATCCTGCTCTTAGCGCAACAGTTTTATGGGGCAGGCGACCAGCTTTTAACTTAGCAATACTCTTGTAGCCTTCCGCTTCTAAACGCTCAGCTAATTTTCTCCCAAGAGCATCCATCTTGCGTTCGGTATTGTTAACTTCTTTCTTTTTTGGTTCTTTGCCATCTCTAAGTGCACTAATATACTCTTTAGACAGTGCTTTACCGAATAGAACAGCACAGGAGTAATCCTCAATAACATCTTTAGGTAACATGGAAATATCGACAAAATACACAAAATCCGCACCGTTTTCTTTTAGGTACTGTTCCCATGCTTCGTTTAACTTTATATTCTCTACTTTCTTTGTTATATCCATGTAATCACTTCCGTAAAATATATCTATAAATGACATTTCTCACTATTTTAGATTAAGAGCACTTCTTTTTTCCAATAATTATGTAACTACGGGAAAAAGTATTAAGGTTTTCTTCAAGGAATCTACCAAAACAATTTTGTATTCCTTTCCTATTTATATATTTCTCAGTATCCACACCTCTTTTTTAGGGCTAGAATAAATAACATCAAAATTAACGTCTTTCAATTTCTCCAAGCCTTTTTATCTATGCCCTTTTCAGTCAACTCTGAGTTCATTCACCCTTGCATTAACCCTTTTTTATTCCATTCTGTTTCACCATGTCTTGTTATATCTATTCATTGTGTCCCTTATCTCTTTCAACCCGCCCTTCACTATTATTTGAATAACGTGCCGAAACCCTTTTTATAAATTTAAAACTCTATCTTAAGACTTTCCCCTTCTACTGCAACGCCCTTTGAGCGAGTGATTCTCAATTTTTGCTCTTCAGAAAATCCAATAGTTTCACCATGCTTTAAAATGGCATCTCTTTCAATTACATATGACGCTACACTAACTAAAAAATTATATAAATCACTTGGCCTCTCTTTAGTTTTTATAACCTCTATCTCATCTTTTCCAAACTTATTTAGCCCTACGGTATAACCGGAAATTCTATCACCATTAGAATATATACCGAAATAAATCCAATTTAAAATTGGTAAGTTCCCCTCTTTTATATCTTCAGCCACCCTAATATAGAACTCTGACGGCATAACAGTTGGATTTTGATAAATTCCAATGGCATTGTTTAACTTCAATAAAGAACATGCTACTTTAGTAAATAGCAAATTCCTTTCAATAGCATTAGATCCATTCATAACTGATAGAAGTGCATGAGCTTTATGTGTTGATGTAACTTCCACTGCCTCTTTCCACAAGAAATTGCTTCTAGCATTATTCTCAGCTTCATTCTGAGGTACCGGTACATCAAAAAAAGCACAAGCTACGTTCATACCACTAACTTCAAATACAGACACACCGTCTTTTGATTGCTTTTCAGAAACTTTTATATTCCAATCCTTCTCTAAATTTGAATAGAATGCATCCCAATCTATTTGTATTGAATTAAATAATATAAATCCTAATATTACATTTTCCGATGTACTTTTTCTTTCCGTTTTCTTCTTTTTAAATAGTCCCAAACTTGTTTCCCCCTTTATTTTTTCCGAGTCAACTTAGAATTGCTCAATTATTTATGCTCCTGCTTAGTGTTAAGGTTAAAAATCAGTATACGAATTTATCGACAGATACCGAAACTCAACATATATAATGAACCTAAAATTTATCTATACATTGCACAACTTTCCATAGCTTAGATATCATATTCTATATTATCAACATAGAATTTTTCATTAATTTTTGTTATATGGAGGACCTGAAAATATTCTCCTTGTGCATCCTCTATTCTTACATAAATCTCAAATTTTTCACCGGGTTTATCTTCTATTTCTTCAATGCTAGATCTTAATATTCTATATGGTTTCAACTGCTCTTTATAGCATGTACTTTCCCTTCAATGAAGCTTTCTCAAATATTTCCTGCACCTCTGTAAAATAACTCCAAACATAATCAGCCTCATCGTTGCTGTCAAACTGGGGATAAATATCATTTTCTGTAAGTTCTTTATAGTCAAATTTACTTTTGAATTCTTCCTCGGTAATATTCTTTATTGCTTCGTATACTTCTTTTACTTCAGCAGGTGTTAAATATCTTGCCGGACCATAACCTACATCTTCATCATTTATTTCAGTTCCACCCAGCACGGCATTAAAAAACGGAAGTTCCCCCTCCCAACTTTGTCCGCAAAGTATGTAATGTATGGCATGCCAAGATTTGTCTATATCTAGATACTCATCATCACTGTGTTCAGTATCGTAAAGAAACTCTGATATATCAATCTTTCCCGATTTAATTCCATTAAATTTTTCTTCATCAACCATTAAATAATTACCTATCATTGACATAAAAAATACCTCTTTATTTTTATATAAAATATAAAATATTAAAGTATAACAGTCCTTCTAAATAATTATTAGTTATATCCTGTATAGTTTAAACCCTTCAATAATCTATTTTATTAATATAAGTATATATCAGTAGTACATAAATTTTGCGACCCAAGTAGCTCTTAACTTCACAGGAAATTTTTGTTTGTATCTTTAGACTCCAAAACAACGTTTTTGGTTCCAAATGGCAAAGATATTTATCTTACAATATCATTGTCCAAACTCTTCCAATATTTTACCAGATTTTAAGTATTTTGATCCATATGCTTTTCTAAGTTTTTCAACCTTTAACAAGACATAAAATCGGTAAAAGCTACAGAAATAGTTGTTTTGAAATGCAAATAAAAACTTATACCTACTTCAACAAACCAAACTTTTTTCTTATAATCTTATTAAAAGTAGGTATAAGTTTGCAAAAATTAACATTAAACTAATAAACCTGGAAGCTTTATGCAGTAAAGCTCATTCCCCTTGATCCAACAGCATTGACAAAGCTTTTTATTTTACCCATCATACAATCAACATCTTGGGTACTATAGCCTATTCCTTCTTCGTTTCGGCATCTTTGCAAAACATAGAGTTTTGCTCCTCTTATTTGTTCAGCTATTTCCACGATGTCATCAGCATTTAGGCCCGGTGCCAATGTCGTTCTAAACTCATAGTTAATACCGCTGTTAATAATCAAATCTATGCTTTTCACAATATTATTCAGTTCAACATCCGTTCTGCATATATCTTTGTATTTACGTAAGGGAGCTTTAAAATCCATGGCAATATAGTCTACCAATCCTTTATCCAGACAGCTTTTCACCACCTCAGGATTAGTACCGTTGGTGTCAAGCTTTATAGGATACCCCAAACCTTTTACGCGAGTCAGGAATGGCAGGAGTCCCTCTTGGAGTGTTGGCTCTCCCCCACTTACAACAACTCCGTCAAGGAACCCCTTTCTGTTTTCCAAAAAGGTTAACACATCGTCACAGCTAATTAATTTTCCGAAATTACTATCCAACAAGATTCTGTTGTGACAGTAAAAACAATCCATATTACAGCCGGGAGTGAAAATAACCGCACTGATTTTTCCGGGATAATCAACAAAAGAATTTTTCTGCAAGCCGCTTATTTTCATGAAATCTTCTCCGCCAATACAAATTTCTTTCTTTCCAAATACTCTTCCTTTTTTCCTATGTTATAGTTGGCCACTGGCCTTAAGTATCCCGTAACCCTCGACCATACTTCGGTAATTTCACCGCATTCAGGGCAGTTAAAATGCTCGCCTTTTATATATCCATGATTATGACATATGCTAAAGGTAGGTGTAATGGAAATATAGGGTATTTTATAATTGGTAAAAATCTTCCTTATCAGATTTTTGCAAGTTTCTATATCTTCAATACTTTCTCCCAGATAAAGATGCTGAACAGTTCCGCCGGTATAAAGGGATTGCAGTTCGTCTTGCAGCTCCAATGCCTCAAAAATGTCATCGGTATATTCAACTGGAAGCTGTGTCGAATTTGTATAATAAGGATTATCTTTTCCTGCAGTTATAATATCGGGATATTTCTGCTTGTCAATCTGTGCAAGTCTGTAAGAAGTGCTTTCTGCTGGAGTTGCTTCAAGATTATAAAAATGCCCAGTTTCGTTTTGGAAGTCTACAAGTATTTCTCTTAAATAATGCATTATTTCAATGGCAAATTCTTGGCCTTCCTTTGTGGTAATATCCTTCCCCATAAAATTCAGTAAGGCTTCATTCATACCGACTATACCAATTGTGTTAAAATGGTTGTACCAATATTGGCCGGTTCTTTGTTTAATATGTCTTAAATAGTACGTTGAATAGGGATATAACCCGTTTTCCGATTGCTGTTCGATTATCTTCCTCTTTATCTCCAAAGAAGTCTTACCTATATTAGCCATTCTCCAAAGTCTTGCCTTAAACTCACTTACTGACTTTGAAAGATAACCTATCCTGGCAAGGTTTATGGTAAATACTCCAATGGATCCGGTCATGGGATTACTTCCGAATAAACCTCCTCCCCTTTTCCTCAATTCCGATGTGTCAAGACGCAGGCGGCAGCACATTGAAACCGCATCCTCAGGAGAAAGGTCGGAATTGACATAGTTTGCAAAGTACGGAATTCCATATTTGCAGGTTATTTTCATAAATTCATCCACTACCGGATTACCCCAATCAAAATTTTTGGTAATATTAATAGTGGGTATGGGAAAAGTAAATACCCTCCCTTTTGCATCACCTTCAAGCATTACTTCACAAAAGGCCCTGTTGAACATGTCCATTTCCGCTTGAAATTCCTTGTAGGTTTTATCCATATACTTACCACCGATAATAACCGGTTCGTCTTTAAGAGTATTGGGAACTGTTATATCAAAAGTCAAGTTTGAAAACGGACACTGGAATCCTACCCTTGTAGGTACGTTTATATTGAATATAAACTCCTGAATACACTGCTTTACCTCACTATAAGTCATATTATCGTAGTAGATAAAAGGTGCACAGTATGTATCAAAACTGGACCATGCTTGCGCTCCAGCTGTCTCCCCTTGAGTAGTGAAAGTTGAATTTACTATCTGGCCTAAAAAGGATCTTAAGTGCTTGGCCGGTTTACTCTCCACTTTCCCTTCAACACCGCCAAAACCGTCCAGTAAAAGCTGTCTTAAATCCCATCCCGCACAGTAGGGTCCGAAAAAGCCCAAATCATGAATGTGACAGTCACCATTTTCATGGGCTTCTCGCACCTCTGCAGGATATATTTCATAAAGCCAATATTTCTTTGTAAAAGTTTCTCTTATATAATTATTAAGTCCGTTGACACTCTTTTGTGCATTGGCATTCTCTTTAATATTCCAATCCTTGTCTCCAAGATAGTTGGTAAACATATCAATTGTTGCATCCACTAATGCATTAAAGTTTCTGGCACTTTTGCGCTTTTCCCTGTATAAGATATAAGCCTTGGCAGTTTTTGCGTGCCCGTTCTCGATTAAAACCTTTTCTACAATGTCCTGTACCTCTTCAACTGTGGGTGCCCTATCCTTATACATAATTTCTGTTAAATCCAAAACTTGCTTACATAGAGCCTCAGCTTTTTCAAAATCTTCTCCCCCGCAAGCCGATGCTGCCTTAAAAATTGCCCAAGTTATTTTTTCCGGTTGAAACTTTTCTTCTCTTCCGTTTCTTTTAATAATTGTTTTAATCATAAAGAACATCTCCCATTGTATTTTTTCTTGTGCAGCTAATACTTTCTAATAATTTCAATGCCTTTATAATGTTAAAAGCAATTACTCTTATACATATTCATAAAAATAATATTGCTACAGTTACTTTTAATTACTAACGTCATATGGTTTAGGGCAGCTTAAAAGTATATCAGTAAAGCAAAGAATTATCACAATAATGCCATATAAAAGGAAAATTTCAGACTGTTAGAAATGCTTAATAAATATGCAATCTTTTTCGGTTAACAAAATATGCTTGGAAATAATGTGTTACACAGATGATAAGCTAATGCAGAAAAACACAACTTTAACTAACCCCGCAAGCCTATTGCAATTAGTTACATTACGAGGTACTACATACTATTACAAATTTAACTTCACTTAATTAAGTTGGCTTTTAAAACATTCTGGTCCCTAATTTAGATAATAAGAAATGAAAACTTAAACAACTTAAAAATTAAGTTTTTATTTGAAGACAAATCCGTCACCCTATCAGCTATAGGATTAAAGGTGTTGCACAAAGGCAGGTCTTCAGACTCGAATTCATTGATATTTCATTCCTTCCCAGTTTATATTAATTAACCAGTACCATTTATGAAACATCTTCTACTTACATCAACAGATCTGTACGGATTCTCACCTGATTTTTTATCAGTAGACATTAATTAACACTTATGTTGAACTATATTTTGTTATGACAATTTTATCACACACAAGATGTAGTGTCAATATATGAGATTACAATTTTTTCATCAGTTAATTTTACCCTTATTGTAAAGCCATTTAAGAATTAACCTATTCGTAATTCATGTGGCCACCTTACTCTGAGAGCCTAAATTCTTTCAAAATGATTTACCGTGAAAATGCAACATAAAATACATCTCTTCCAATAATAATCTGCTAATCGATTTTCTAATTTCCCATCCTCTTCAATTTGTTCATCTTTAGTTCTTTTTACAAATATCACTATAAGATTCCAAATTAGTTTTTTCAGACAACTACACTGTTTTTACCAATTTCCTTAACATCACATTTCAATAATTATGTTCATATTTTTTAAGTCAATGATTGCCCCAACTTTTATCAGCAAATCAAGACCTATTAAACCATTTATTTCTCCCCGTGGGTCTATTATACCAAAATCTAATTTTACATATTTTAATTCAAATGTATCAATTCTTAAAATATCTACATTTTTAGAAAAGAAATTATGCAAACTTCCAGCTACACCATAAAACGAACCAACTTTATCATTAAGTTCTGCATAGATACCTAAATCACTCACAGCATCTGGTGATATAATTGTTTCAGCTGCACCTGTATCTATAACAACATTCTCAATTATTTTGGTCTTACCTCTAAAGTTTAACTTTACCTCAGTAAAAATCAACCCATCTCTATATTCTATTTTCATTAAATGGCACCTCTATAGCCAAAAATCTGCTTTATTTCAATATCAATTTTCTCGTTTCCAGTATGATATACTAAAATATCATCTTTCGCTCTTACTAGCTCTTTTGTAGCTTCTTCATTATCTTCATAAGCTTCAATCACAGCCATATCTATTATGTTTCTCTTGTTTCTTTCTATTTTCGAATCTAAAACCTGTATCTTAACAAATCTGTTTGGATAAATCTTTCTTACTTCTTCCCATTTCATTTTTTACACCACCAAACATAATATTTTATATTTCTATTATATCATTTTCGATCTATAACCATAAAAATTAAGCTAAATTTTGTTAGTCAATGGACCATGTCACTGCAGCTCAGAAAGCATCAAAGATACTACTTCCTCCAAGTATTCTGCTAATTAATGTATTGTTTGGTAAAGTTGGTAGCTCTATGATTAAGATACCCACAGGACATAGTATCCTTATATGCTTGTTTTGTTATCACAATAGAATAAACCTTTACTTACCGAACAATCTTTTAAACCAATTACCTTTCCTCTTTTCTTTTAAATCATCTATGGTAACTTCTCTGAGATCACTTGTTCCTTCAATATCTTTTTTAATAACTTGATAAAAGTGATAGACATTATCTTCTGATCCATTTGTAATTCTTCGATAAACCTTGGAAAGTAAAAATAAGTCATGGTTTTTCACATATAAAGCAGGCCCATTTTTTATTTCATAACTACTTTCGTCTTTCCATATTCCACCCCATCTAATCTTCATCACTTGTCCTATATAACCGGCAAATTGTTTAGAAAATGTTAATATAACATCTTGTGAAGGTTTTGATTGTTCAAGCGTCTTATGTAATATATCAAGTATTTTTTCTACTTTCTCAATACTACTCTCAGAAAAATCAAGATCAATCTTAAAATTGCGTTTTGCTGTATCAACAGCATCCAATGCATAGCCAGTAAACATTAGCTCAAGTTTATTTACCTCTTCACCATTGACCATTTTCAATTTTTCTTGTTCATATTGCTTCAACAGCTCACTATAAATTACCATTTTTAACAATCTCCTTAACTCATTTTCTAAAAAACAATTCTAACAAACCCTATTCAATACATGACAGACTCACAACTAATAGCAACACCTAAATATTCTTTTTACATTTTTAAACTGTAATTTATATGCTTTAACCCATTCTTCAAAAGTGTCATTGTATTTTAAACTTTCTAATATAGTAATTTCTGTTCCAAATAACCGAAATAATAATCTAACAGTAGCCCTGTTATACGGTATTATCCATATTTTATCAAACTTCGACACCCTTCGTCTATATACTTTCTATTCTTTTTAACGTTTACCATAGAATAAGGGAATTTAACAGACAAAAACTACAGAATATTTCATTACATATAAAAACACAAAAACTTACAGCTGCTTCATTACATCAAACATATGATGTTATAATAAAGCAGCTGTAAGTTTTATATAAAAATCGACATTTACATGCACTTCATGTATAAAATCTAATTATCCTTGTTTCGACTGCATTGACAAAACTTATTATTTTGCCCAGTAGATAATAAATATCCTCGGTACTATACCTCCAAAAGCTTATTGGCAAGTTTTACAGCACTATAGGCATCCTCCGAATATCCGTCAGCTCCAATTTCCTTTGCAAAACTTTCAGTCACCACAGCACCGCCCACCATAAATTTGGCAGTCAATCCTTCTTTCTTTGCTAAGTCTATTACCGTCTTCATCTCCATCATAGTTGTAGTCATCAAAGCAGACAATCCTATAATTTCAGCTTTCTTCTCTTTTGCCGCATTTATAATTTCCTCAGCCGATACGTCTTTTCCGAGGTCATATACTTCAAAACCATAGTTTCTTAACATCAAGGCAACAATGTTTTTGCCGATGTCATGTATATCGCCTTTAACTGTGGCAATTACAATTCTGGCTTTTGCTTTTTCGGCCGTTCCGTCTTTTTTCAGCAAAGGCTCAACCAAGCCAAAAGCTTCCTTCATAGTCTCAGCACTTTGTATTAACTGTGGCAAGAAGTATTCCTTTTTATCGTAAAGTTCTCCCACATGATTAATGGCAGGTATCAAGCAGTTATCTACTATGTAAGAGGCCTCCAAACCTTCTTTTAAAGCAGCTTCAATATGTAACTTTATATTTTCCTTGTCGCCACCCAGTACAGCTCCATAAATTTTTTCAGTAATACTCTGCTCTGCTTTTTTGGTTTGAACCGTTTGCTCTTTTGTACTTCCTCCAAAATATTCAATATATTTTAAACTGTTTTTGTCTTTTCCGGTCAGGACATCTCCTGCCATCTTAATGCTCATTAACGTATCGCTAGAAGGATTCAGTATAGCCATTGTCAATCCTTTACCCATTGCCATGGCAAGGAAGGCACTGTTCACCCAGCCTCTTTCAGGCAAACCGAAGGATACATTGGAGAGCCCCAGTATTGTATTGCACCCGAAATTGTTTGTACTCCAATCTATTACTTTCAAGGTTTCCAAAGCAGCCTTTTGATCTGAAGCCACCGTCATAACCAAACCGTCTACAACAATATCCTTCTTTTCATATCCATATTTTTTAGCTCTTTCATATACTTCATTTATAATAGTATACCGTTCCTCGGCGGTTGAAGGAACCCCTTCATCGCTTAAAGGAAGCAGGATAAACATAGCTCCGTATTTTGCAGCTATAGGCAAAAGTTTTTCCAATTTTGCTTTTTCTGCCGATATGGAATTTATAAGAGCCCTTCCCGGATATATTCTTAGAGCGGCCTCCAATACTTCCGGTGAAGATGAATCCAGACATAAGGGGGTACTAACCATGGACACAAGAAGCTCTACAATTTTTACCATAGTCTCCTTCTCATCTATTCCGGGCATACCCACGTTAACATCCAATACTTTTGCACCTTTTTCCACCTGTTCCAAAGCAAGATCGGTAACTAAAGAGGTTTTCCCTTCCTTAAGTTCCTCCTGAAGCTTTTTCTTTCCAGTAGGGTTAATCCTCTCGCCCACTACTACCGTCGGGTGATTTGCACCTAAAAATACAGTACTTCTTGCCGATGTAATTGCACTAACCTTTTCCGGCTCAATTTTAAGAGGTTTCAGCCCATTAAGATTCTTCTTTATTTCTGCAATGTATAAAGGCGAAGTTCCACAGCAGCCTCCAAGAAGATTTACGCCGCTTTTTACCAATTCCTCCACGTAAGTTCCGTATTCTTCAACGCCCATATCAAATACTGTTTTCCCATCAACCAGCTTTGGAAGGCCGGCATTGGGCTTTGCCAGTAGCGGAACTAAAGCATAGGGCTTCATTGTCTTTATAATTTTAAGCATGTCCTTAGGCCCTGTTGAACAGTTGCATCCCACCGCATCAGCCCCAAGACTTTGCAGTGTTATTAATGCCGTTAACGGATCAGTTCCCATTAAGGTCTTTCCGCTTTCTTCAAAGGTCATGCTCACACAAACCGGAAGGTCACAGCTCTCCTTTACGGCAATAAGAGCTGCTCTTGCTTCCTGTATATCCATCATTGTCTCAATTACAAAAAAGTCAACTCCACCTTCTAATAGTCCTTTAACCTGCTCTTTATATACCTCTACGCAGGTCTCAAAATCCATATCTCCAAAAGGCTTTATAAACTTCCCGGTAGGTGCTAAATCTCCTGCAACAAAAGCTTTATCTCCCACAGCCTTTTTAGAAAGCCTCGCTAGTTCTGCGTTCATTTCAACAACCTTATCTTGCAAACCGAAAGCTTCAAGTTTCATTCTGTTTGCGCCAAAAGTACATGTATATACCGCATTAGAACCGGCATTAACATATTCTCTTTGTACATCTATTATGACTTCAGGATTTTCAATAACCCATTTTTCCGGACAAACCCCTTTAGGCATTCCCCTTTTTTGGAGTTCTGTTCCCGTCGCACCGTCTAAAATCATTATATTTTCTTTTAAATAATCTAAAAATTCTTTTCTATTCATTTATTCAATCCCCTCTATTCCAGCTATTGCAATTACAGACTTTTCCGGTACCAGCATATACCTTTCGGTAATACTTAATCCTAGTTTTTTTAGACCTAAAACATCAAAAATCTTCTTTTGATTAGATAACAAAAGATCTCCGTATCCCGGACTAAATCGCGTTTTTGTGAGAACTTTGCCTTCTCTTCTGATTAAAGTATTTATAAAGTCTACTATCCAGTCTAAAGCTGCATCTGCTGTCTCCGATGCCACAGCATCTAAAATAACACCAAAAGATGCATCTCCACTTTCAACTTCGTAATGGATTTTATCGGTTATCTTACTTCCAACGGTAGATGCCATTAAAACAACCTCAATGCTGTTATTTAAAAGCTTTGCAAGGCCGACACTTTCCAACACCAATTCATTTTCCAGCATAATGTGTTTATCACTTTTTTCAATAATAGCATACCTTCCGAAAATTCCCTTGGTATTGCACATCAGAAAGCCTTCATTTATCATCCGGTCTAACTTTTTCTTATAATGTTCACTAAAAACCGTCTTGGTTTTTCGATAACCAAGCCTTGTAAGAATCATACCTTCACTTGGTCTTGAAGGAATGTACTCAAAATACTTTAATTTGCTGCTGTCATTCACTTTTTTGCATCTCCCGTTGATTTACTTACTCTTCCACAATCTATGTAGTAAATATTATATATTAATATTCCAAAAAATCAATCTATTTAAATTACAGGAAATAATTAATGCCTGTTTGCACTAAAAAGACTTAAACGCATCAATTTTCTGGAATTATTATACTTTTGAATATTTTTAGTCCTGTTGAAAGAAAATACTATTGAACTTTAATAATCTACAAATATCAAAAATGGAAAGGAGATTATATATGACTCAGCTAAACCAACAAGAACTCCAAAATTTAAGACACCTTATAGGCTCCCACGAAACCACTGCTAAAAAGTTGGAAGAATATGCTCAACAAGCTACAGACCCACAAGTAAAGCAAATGTTCTTAAAATCAGCTCAGGATGCTAAAAACACAAAAGATCAATTAATGTCATTCTTGAACTAAGGAGGAATGGAAAATGCAAGATAAAGAAATGGTAAACGACTTATTATCACAGATCAACAGCAGCATTACAGGATATGCTAATGTAATATCCCAAACTGAAAACCCTCAACTTCGTCAAACCATACAACAAATAAGAAACAACTGCGAAACCTTCCAATATGATTTGTTTAAATTGGCACAACAAAAAGGTTACTATCAGCCTGCTCAAAAAGCAACTCAAGAAGAAATAACTGTAGTTAAAAACCAGTTAAGCGGCGTATAAAGCATAACTTAAAAAGGCTGAAAAGTGTCGAAGAACTTTTCAGCCTTAATATTTTTCCTATAAAAATTTCGAAAATTATATTAAAACTATATTATAACGTTCTAAAACATTTCCATCCCAATAAGCAGCTGTTCATATAAATCATGTATTTCTTCATAAATTTCCAAATCCCTTGACTCATATTCTTCAAGAAACTCTTCTAATTCTTCCAAATCATTTATTTTTATATCCACATCCGCATCCTCAAGAAGACGGTTAATTTCGTTAAATATTTCCCTATCATCCATTGCTTTCACCTCCTTTACTACCTAGTCAGGAAGCTGATTTCTATATACTTCATTTGATATATTATCCAAATCATCTACAATTCCTTGCCTGTCAATTTCGTTAGTATAATACTCCTCATAATCATAGTAACCGCCCATATCTTGCGGTGTGTCCGATGAACCGTATTTTACTACGTCAAATAATTGATCCAACCCTTCGAATTCGTCATCTTCCCTTTTATTTAAATATTTTCTTCCGAAGGGAGCATCCCAAATAAGTTCCTCTACTGGTCTTTGACTGTTTAAGTTGGCCATTGATAATTCCTTACTGGTTTCACAATCTATACATAATCTGGCATAGGGTACGGCTTCAAGTCTCTCTTTTTCAATATCCTGGCCACAAAATTCACATTTTCCGAAAGTCCCATCATAAATTCTTCCTAAAGCATCGTATACTTCCCTAAGCAAATATTCCTCATGCACTATCAATGCATTATTTAATTGTGAATGAAAAAGATCTGTTCCTAAGTCTGCCGGATGGTTGTCGTAGTTAGACAACTCATCGGGATCATCTTTTTGCTGCTCCCCTATTCCATGCTCTTTCATGGAATTTATTGTTCCCTCTATATTCTTTCGTTGGTCAGTAAGTCTTTTCTTAAAAAATTCCATTTGTATTTCATCCATTTTTAGGAGCCTCCTTATAATAAAAAATACTCCAATTTGTCATAAGGATATAATTTTAGAAAATAATGTTCAAATTAATTGAAACTTTATGTTTTTTTAATATAATAAAGTATAGTGAAAAATACTGTTTAAAATTTTTCACATCAATAGCTTTTTACAAAACATCAATTTTTATAGGAGGTTTATCATGGAATACAATGTTGATATCGGAGTTTTTGGCGGTTCCGGTTTTTACTCTTTTTTAGACAACGTGGAAGAAATTGAAATAGATACACCTTATGGAAAACCTAGTGATAAATTTGCAATTGCAACCTATGAAGGAAAGAAAATAGCATTTTTACCTCGCCATGGTAAAAATCACCAATTCCCACCTCATATGATAAACTACAGAGCAAACCTTTATGCTATGAAACAGCTTGGGGTTAAAAAGATTCTAGCTCCCACTGCATCAGGAAGTCTTAAGGCTGAAATAAAACCCGGTGATTTTGTAATATGCGATCAGTTTGTTGACAGAACTTCAGGCCGTAAAGATACATTTTTTGACGGACCTGAAACAAAGCATCCCAGTCCGGCTCATCCTTATTGCCCGGAGCTTAGAAAATTAGCCATTCAAGCAGGAAAAGACTTGGGAATAACAATACATGAAAAAGGAACGGTAGTAGTAATACAAGGCCCTCGTTTCTCTACCGTGGCTGAAAGCCGTTGGTTCAGCAAGATGGGTTGGGACGTAATAAATATGACCCAATATCCGGAATGTTATTTAGCCAGAGAATTGGGTATATGCTATGTCAACATATCTTTAATTACCGATTATGATGCAGGTTTAGAAGGACGTGACGATATTGCTCCTGTTACCGAAGAAGAAGTATTAAAAGTATTTGCTCAAAACAATGAAAAAGTAAAAGAACTGCTATTCGAGGTAATTAAGAGGATAGATCTATCCAACGACAAATGCAATTGCTGTTGTTAAGTGCTTTACATAATTGTATATTAAGCATTGATAAATAATAAATTCAGGGAGAAAAAATATGAGACCTTTAGAATTTTGTAACGGAGTATTAAAGCTTGTGGATCAGACAAAGCTGCCGCTGGAAAAAAAGATAGTTGAGCTTTCGACTTATGAAGAAATAGCTGATGCCATCAAAACAATGATAGTCAGAGGTGCCCCTGCCATAGGAGTTACCGCTGTTTATGGAGTGGTAGTTGCAGCCAATTCCATCAATACCTCCTCAAAGGATGAATTTTTTGAGGAATTGAAAAAAGCTTGTGACCTAATAAAAAGCACCCGTCCGACAGCAGTTAACCTTTTCTGGGCCGTTGACAGAGTATATAATAAAGCTGTTTCAAATAAGGACAAGTCTATTGAGGAAATAAGAGAAATAATTGAAGCTGAAGCCCGCCTAATGGAGAAGGAAGATATTGAATCTAACAGGGCTATTGGCAGATACGGAAATGAATTGATAAAGCAAAATGATACGATACTTACCCATTGCAATGCCGGTGCCTTAGCTACCTGCGACTATGGTACTGCCTTAGGTGTTATACGTGCAGCCCATGAAGCAGGTAAAAACATTAGTGTTTTTGCCGATGAGACAAGACCATACCTTCAAGGTTCAAGGCTGACAGTATGGGAACTCATGGAGGACAATATTCCCGTTACTCTCATATGTGACAATATGGCAGGCCATTTCATGAAAGAAGGCCTTATCAACTGTGTAATTGTGGGAGCAGACAGGATTGCTTTAAACGGCGATACTGCCAACAAGATAGGTACCTATTCATTATCAGTTCTTGCCAAGGAAAACAACATCCCCTTTTATGTTGCTGCGCCAATTTCCACAATCGATTTTTCCATAGAGTCCGGAGACCAAATTCCCATAGAGGAAAGAAGCAGCGAGGAAGTAACTCATATAAAAGGTATTAGAATAGCTCCGGAAGGCATAAAAGTAAGGAATCCTGCTTTTGATGTTACGCCAAATAAATATATATCAGCAATAATAACCGATAAAGGGATTATATATCCTCCTTACAAAGAAAATATCATTAAGTTCAAGGATGCCTAATATTTTCCTTAATTGAAATAGTTTTTTTACTTCATTTATCTTACTAAATTTTAGTCATAATTTAAGCGTGTCGGTAAATTCACCAACACGCTTTATCTTTTTCATACTTATGCTTTTAGGTCTGCAATTGCTCTTTTTATAAGCTCCTCGTCATCAACAGTGCACTGAATTACTTCACCGATTACTTTCCTTGGAAGTATGAAATTAAGTTTGTTACCTTTGATTTTTTTATCAAAAAACATTTGATTATATACCTTGTCTACATCTATATTCTCAAGCTTTACAGGAAGGCCTATTTTCATCAGTGTATTCCGTACCTTATCCACCAAATCGGAATCAACCATTTCAAGATATTCCGCCAATTTAAAAGCAGCTACCATTCCTAATGCAACACATTCCCCATGAAGAAGTTCAAAATTCATAACCGTTTCTATAGCATGTCCGATGGTATGTCCAAAGTTAAGGTTTGCTCTTAGTCCGCTTTCCTTCTCGTCCTTTTCAACCACACTGCCTTTTATCGAACAGTTTACCTTTGTCATATATTGCAAAACGCTTTCGTCAAAGCTGAAAATTTTGTTTACATTATAATCAATATAGTCAAAGAACTCTGCGTCTTGTATAATTCCGTGTTTTACCACCTCTGCAAGCCCCGCTTGCAATTCTCTTTTTGGTAGAGTCCTTAAGGTATTTATGTTTATATATACAAACTTAGGTTGATAAAAGGCGCCTATAATATTTTTGCTGCCATTGAAATCTACTCCCACTTTACCGCCAACACTACTGTCCGATTGGGCAAGCAGTGATGTGGGAATCTGAACAAAATTAATTCCCCTCAAAAAAGTAGCAGCAGCAAATCCAGTTATATCACCGACTACTCCACCCCCGAGGGCTACAAGAGTAGAGTTTCTATCCAATTTCAAATTTATTAAAAATTCATAAATATCCTTAACCGTATCAAGATTTTTGCTCTTTTCCCCTGCCGGTATTACATATTTATGAACTTCCCCTTCATAGCCTTTCAAAGCTTCCATACACTCATGGGATTGGTATTTGTCTACATTGGTATCGGTTATCACAACCAGTTTCCCATTTATTTTTGCATTATTTAAACTACTTTTTAGGTCACTGTAGTCGGTTGTTATGTAAATTGGATAACTTCTTTCATTTAAATTTACGTTTAGCTTAATCACTGGTTTAAGTCACTCCTTAACATCTACACGATCAGCTGTATCAAGATCCTGATCATCAATTACCGATCTTAACACTTCCAGCTGTGAATGAAGAAGAGCTTCTGCCTTACTCTTATATATATGAAGTCGCTTTTTTGTTTCTTCATATTCATACTTTATTCTCATAACTTCCTGATTCGCGTCATTTATTATCTTTTGAGCTTTCAGCTCTGCTTCTTTAATAATATTTTCCGCCTTCAGATAGCCGTTTTTCTTTATATCTTCGCTGGTTTTCTGTGCAATAATTAAAGTATTCTGCAAAGATTCTTCTATATTTTTATAATGCTGTATTGCCTGATTCATAGCTTCCAACTTGTCCTTAAGTTCTCTATTTTCGTGGATATAAGCAGTATAGTCCTCAATAATCTTATCAAGCACCTCGTTTACCATATCCTCACTATATCCACGTATACTCCTTTTAAACGTAAGGTTCTGCAAATCATTGGGAGTATAATTCATTCAAAAGCACCTCTTTTATATAAATTTCTTTAAATATACACTTATCCTATCTTTCTTTGTGGTTCCTCCAATTTGTTCTACCATAACCCGGCCTTTCCCTCTTATGGAAATCACGTCACCCTCCTTGACGCTTTTCGCAAGGCTGGTAGTAGTTTCCCAATTAAGGTTGACCTTTTCCGCTTTAATATATTCTTGCACTTTACTTCTTGACATGCCAAAACCTGCACTAGCAATAGAATCAAGCCTTAAAGAGGCTACTGTCGTCCGTATTTCTTTTACTTTTTGTTCCCGTGCCTGAAGGCTGTCAAGTCCTACATAATCCAGTTCAACTTTTATATTTCCCACTTTATCAAGATTGTATTTTATGAAATCAGCAACATCGTTTGCTACAACTACCAAACAGTGCTCATCCTTAATAAGAATATCTCCAATTTTCTCCCTTTTAATTCCTAACCCTATCAAAGAACCAAGGTAATCTCTATGTGAAACATTTCCGCGGCTCACTAAACTAATTTTCAGCACTTTAAAAAAACCGGTTAATTCCGGTTCATAATCTATCGATATATTTCTAGGGCAGAAAACCGCAACAGCTCTCTCTGCCCCTTCATATCCTCCATAGAACAAATAATTATCAATATTACTTGAATTAAGACATACAGAAACAACATTCTGCATACGTGGATCTAAAAAGTCAGTAACTGTCAACTTATTAGTTTTCTCAGCTAAATAAAGCTTATCCAATACTTTTGCAACAATTAATCTATCTTCACTTTTAGATACCTTTTTTAATATTTCTTCTTTATTCATAGTTTAGCATCCATTAAGTTTATAATAAAGCTGTTTAAAATCTCAATACCTGCATTGTAAAGGCTTTAAACCTTATCCTTATATTAATCCTATTAATATACTATATAATATCCTTCTTGCCACTTCAATTAGTAAATAAACAATTACCGGTGAAAAATCCAGCATAGAATTCCTACCAAAAGAAGACCTTTCAATCAGCTCTCTTACTGGACTCAAAATAGGCTCTGTTACTTGATCTAATATTACTATTATAGGATTATCTCTCGGTAAACTAGGAATCCAAGATAAAACTGCTCGTATAATTAATGCCCATTCTATTATCAACAGTAGTATGTCCAGTGTTTTTATAAGAGTATACAACATTTAAATCCTCCATTATTTTGCCCAAGGAAAAGCTGTCTTATTTGACACCTCTCCTTTAAAATCTCCAGTAATGTCAACATTATGCGGAGCAACAATAAAAATTTCATTGGACACCTTTTGTATCGACCCATCCAAGGCATAAACCGAGCCGCTTAAGAAATCAATAATTCTTTGAGCTAGGTCCTTTTCCAAACCTTCAAGATTAATAACTATAGGCTTTTTATTTTTCAAGTGATCACAGATGTCCTGCGCATCGTTAAAATTCTCAGGCTGAACTACAACCACTTTAAACTGCGCGGAGGAATGAATGTTAACAACTTTACCTGATAAAGACCTCCTGTTTATTGTTTGAACAAATTGAGGCTTTTCAATTTCTTCAGTTTCTTCTTCCTTCTCTAATAATTCTTCTTCCTCTTCTTCTGTCTCCCAGCCCACAAAATTAAGCACCTTGTTAAATATCTTTGACATAAAAATTACCTCCTCTTTGTCTTTTGTACAATTCCACTATATGTATTTACGTTCTCCAAACAACGCTGTACCTATTCTAACTATATTTGAGCCCTCTTCTATAGCCACTTCAAAATCATTGCTCATGCCCATAGAAAGATATTCCATATTTATATTATTAATATTTTCCTTTTCAATGTCAATAGACAATTTTCTCAAACCGGCAAAAACATACCTTACAGTCTCGGGATTTGAAGTATAAGGTGCAATGGTCATCAACCCTCTGACCCTCAAATTCTCAAGCTCTGCTATCTGCCTAATTAGGCTTAACGCCTCTTTCTCACTTACTCCAAATTTAGATTGCTCACCGGAAATATTAACTTGTACTAAAATGTCAACCTTTTTTCCTATTTTGCTTGCCCTGTCATTTATTTCTGCAGCTAAACTGTACCTATCCACCGAATGGATTAATTTAACTTTGTCAACAATATATTTTACTTTATTAGTCTGTAAATGACCAATTAAATGCCAATTACAATCTCTATTAATTATATCGTATTTTTGCGTCAATTCCTGAACCCTATTTTCCCCTAATTCAGTGATTCCTTCATCAATTGCCTTAATAATTTTTTCAGGCTCAACGGTTTTAGAGACTGCAACCAGCATAATATCTTCAAATTTTCTTCCGCTTTTAGCTGCAGCTTTTTCAATTTTTTCTCTTATAATCTCCAGATTCCTTTTGATATAATCATAACGCTCACTCATCAGTTTATTGTCTGCCCTTCCTCTATATTAATTGGATTAACAATATAACTTGAATACAAGCTGATACTATATCCATTACCGTTATCAGAATCTATACTTTTATCTATATTTTTTATTATAGCAAATTCTTCATTTTTTCCAACTATCTCAACTTTTACAAATCTCGCCCTATTGGCTTTAACCAGGCAAATTTCCGCAGTTTTTTCATTCATATCAATATTTCTAAGACTTCTTAAAGGCACCTTTAGACCGCTGTATTGATTTTTTATCAGATCAATGTTTAGTTTTCTTAAAGATGCTGTTTCACTGACAGCATTACTTACTTTTACAGCAAGTATTTCTTTCCCTTCCATATTATTTGACCTGTAAAAAACAGTGCCAGTAATAACCTTGCCCAATTCATTCAATTTTATATTTATGCTGTCATCTACTTTATATTCCTTCGCAAGTTTTGAATCAAGAGCCATAACCAAGTAGTATTCTATATCGGTTATAACTTTTGCAAAAGGCTTGCCTTCTTCCACTCCAGCCCCTTCTATATCTTTTTGTATTCCCTTTTCCTCAATATTTTCAATATCTTTTAGTGTTAATTCACTTATTCTGTCCGGTGTTAAGAAATCTTCATACCCATCAATCATATAGGAAACAATTCCCGATATAGATGATGTTATATCTTTTGTATTTTCATTTATGCGCTTCTGCAAATTATTCTTTTCGTCAAGAAGGGATTGAATATAAGCATTAGGTTTACTTAAACTTCCTGCTATAGTGGCTTTCTTTTGAATCAGCTCATCAACTTCTTTTTTTAACTCAGAACTTTTTGCCAATTCATTGGTACTTTCAAGTTTTATTATTTCTTTAAGTTTTTCTTCAATTTCCTTTTCAATCTTCTTTAAATCGTCTGAAAAAAGCTCCAAGTTCTCATTTCTCTTTTTCTGCGCCTCAATTATTTTTATATCTAAAGCTTTTAGATCTTCCATCAATTTTTCTGAAGATTTGTTTAGTACGGTGGCTATCCTACCGTTAGCACCAACCTTTTCGCCTCCGTTTATTTCCTTTATGCACTTTCCTCCTATAGGTGAATTGAGAACTACCTCATTCCTGACAATGACAGCATCCAAATTAATGGAATCTTGTATATCTCCATTTCTTATTATATCAGTACTGACATTTTTACCGTAAACCCAAAATATAAAAGAAGGAACATATAACAGTAAAAACAAAGCTATTAATACACTCCCAAGCTTGATTCTATTTGTAGTTACCGACTTATTAACTTCTGTCATATTTTCCTCCTTATGCATTTAAGCTTTATGTAAAATTCCTTATGTTTCTGCTTATTTTACTTGGTACCAAGAGACGAAATCAATTGTCTGTCAAGCATGTTTTGAATAGCTATCATTAATCCTAGCTTCACATGCTCATACACCAGTCCTCCTTGCATGTAAGCAATATAGGGAGGCTTTATGGGAGCATCGGCACTAAGTTCAATGGAGGATCCCTGAATAAACGCACCAGCTGCCATTATAACAGGGGAATCATACCCAGGCATGTCCCAAGGTTCGGGTGTAACATAGGAATCCACCGGCGAACCCTTTTGTATTCCCTGACAAAATGCAATAAGGCTGTCCGGATTGTTAAACTTAACCGCCTGAATAATATCCCCCCGCGCATCGCTTATATCGGGACTTGTCTCAAAGCCAAGTCTTTTCATGACTGCACTGCAAAGCACAGCACCTTTAAGGCTTTCCGCTACAACATGGGGTGCCATGAAAAGCCCTTGGAACATAAGGCGGTTGTGTCCTAAAGACGAGCCCACTTCTTTTCCCAGGCCCGGTGTAGTAAGCCTGTATGCGGCTTTATTAACACACTCTTCAGTACCCACGATATAACCTCCGGTTTCAGCCAATCCCCCACCGGGATTTTTTATCAGCGACCCTGCCGCAAGGTCAGCTCCTACCTCTATAGGTTCACGCTCTTCCACAAATTCTCCGTAGCAGTTGTCAACCATAACAATTATGTCACTTTTAATGCTCTTTATATGTTTTATAGTCTTTTCTATATCCTCTATTAAAAGGGATTGCCTCCACGCATAACCCCTAGACCTCTGTATAAGTACCATTTTTGTTCTTTCATTTATGCTCTTCCCTATTGCCTCCAAATCAGGCTTGCCGTTTTCCAAAAGTTCAACCTGAGAATATGTAATACCAAACTCTTTAAGAGAACCCCCACCTTCTCCCCTGATACCGATAACTTCCTCTAAAGTGTCATAGGGCTTGCCTGTGGCACAAAGGAGTTCATCCCCCGGTCTTAAATTACCGTAAAGGCATAGGGCCAAAGCATGGGTTCCTGAGACTATCTGATGTCTTACAAGGGCATCTTCTGCTTTGAAGACCTCTTTATACACACTGTCTAAAACATCTCTTCCTTTATCATCATAACCATATCCGGTTGTCCCGTGAAAATGGCTGTCACTCAGATTATTTTTCTGCATTGCTTTTATAACTTTTAACTGGTTGTATTCTTTCACTCGGTCAATCTTTTGGAACTCACTCTTTACTTCTTCCTGTGCCAAATTAATACACTCTAGTACCTTTGAATCTATATTAAACTCGTTTTTTAACAATTCCTGTATCATTCTTACGTTTCCTCTCATTCTCTCTAAGTTTATGGTTTAAAGATTAGTGTTCTTGTAATGCCGGAAATACTTTGTAATCTGTCATCATTAACTATTTTAACACATAACTTTCCGAATTCAACCCTATTAACTGTAAGTTTAGGTAAATTACTTTATAAGGGGCATTTAATACTATTATCAAAACCCTGTTTACGTTATTTAATTCGAAATTTATTCTATTCCAATTTGTATATTTTCCATTGATAGGGTTTAAGCCAATCCTTCAGAATATTGTTTTCCAATTTGACAGTACTCTTATTTACTAGATCCCAAGCACTGCTTTTTTCCGCATCTATACTGCCTGTATATACTTTTACTTCCGATTTAACTTTTGCTGTATTCATAATAATAATTACAGACTCTCTCTCAGTTTTCCGTCCGAAAGCTAATATTCCTTTGTCTCCTTCAACTTTAAGCGTAATAAAACATCCTTTCCTTAAAGCCTCATGCTCGTACCTTAAACCAATCAAAAGACGATGGAGATTTAAGATCTTCATGTTCCATTTGCTTTTATCCCAAACCATAGGTCTCCGGCAATCGGGGTCATCTCCCCCCTTCATTCCTATTTCATCGCCATAGTATATCATGGGTACACCCGGAAAAGTAAACTGAAACACCACGGCAAGCTCAAAGCGTTCTTCGCAATCATCACATAGAGTTAAAAATCTTGCCGTATCATGGGTACCGATAACATTAACCATATTGTTCAATACCCCGGATTTAAGGTTCATTAAATATCTGCCTATACGTTGAAGAAATAGTTCTACATCTATTGATTGGTATGCAAATAAATCATTAATCAGTGTCTTTAATTGATAATTTATAACCGAATCAAACTGATCTCCGCAAAGCCATGAGGATGCTTCATCAAATATCTCACCAATAAGTACAATTTCATCCTTTACTGCTTTCAGTTCTCTTCTGATATGTCTTATAAAATTCCGGTCGAGTTCATCGGCAACGTCAAACCTCCAACCGTCTATATCGAATTCACATGTCCAGTACTTTAATACATCGGTTAAATAAGCCATTACTTCGGGATTAGCTGTATTAAGTTTAGGCATGTCGGCAAAATGAGAGAAACACTCGTAATTAGCTTCAGGACTTACCGAAACAGGAAATGAACGCACATAGAACCAATCTTTATATACTGACTTTTCTCCGTTTTTTACAACATCTTGAAAAGCAAAAAAATCACTGCCGGTATGGTTTAATACAGCATCAAATATAACCTTTATATTCGATGTGTGGCATAAATCAATAAACTCCTTAAGCTCTGCTTTGTCTCCAAAGACAGTATCTAATTGATAATAATCACTAACATCATATCGGTGGTATGATTTGGATTTATATACCGGATTTAAATAAATACATCGCACTCCCAAAGATTTTACATAGTCAAACTCGGATATTAACCCACGGATGTTTCCTCCATAAAAACCTTCACCTATATTACCACTATCGCCTTTTTTCTTAAACCTGTCAGGAAAAATCTGATATATTACAGTATCTTCAAACCATTCCACACCATTTGCAATATCGCTGCTGCACAGGTAGGAATAGGAAAAGTGTCCCCACGACGGCCTTTGTTTGTGAAAGCCGTTTTGATTGAACCAAAGGGCTTCATAGTTATCTTCCAAATAAAACATATACTTAAATCGCTTAATTTTAGAGCAAATTACAGCTTCAAAATAATCAAACAGCTCATCAGAAGCCGCTTTGTACATTAATATTTTTCCGTTTTGAGAAGGGTCGTATTTTTCTTCATAATACAATACGCATGTGGATATTTCATTTTTACGGGTTCTGATTCTTATTAAAAGTGTAGAGTCATTTAAAGGGTGGGCATATTCGCTGTATTGTTTATGATATATAGCTTCCCTTAACATTTTTCCTCCACGGTATTTAAAAAAATATCTTACAATAGCTATAATATTATAATATCACAAAACAGTGCATACGGCCATTTCAAATAATAACCTGCTCCCCCTTCAAAAATAGATTTCCTCAAATCAGTTTTTAAACGAAAATATAAAGTTTTTCGTGAATAATCTTTCAAGACTAATGGTACAGTTTCTAATACAAATCCATTGGTATATCCATTACATAAAACATGAGTGGAACTAAATAGCTTCCTTTTCATACTTGCATTTTTTCTTTGTATATATTAACATTCAAAAGAAAGGTGATGGGTAATGATTATAAAATATACTGTTGAGTTTGACGACAATGGAAAAGATGTAAAATATATATTAAAAAACAGGATGGAAATTTCCAAAAGACTTATACAAAAACTTAAATATCAAAGCAAAATAAAGTTAAACCAAAAACCTGTTTTTGTAAATGCAATAGTCTCTAGCGGAGATATACTGGAAGTAGATATAGATTATGATGATGAAGTGGAAGATTTGGTTCCGCAGGATATTCCCATAGATATCATCTATGAGGATGACTGTCTTATTGCCATAAACAAAGACTCAAATATTGTTGTCCATCCTACCTGCTTGCATGTTGACGGAACCCTTGCCAATGCTGTCGCCCATCATATGCTGAAAAAGGGCATAGTAAAGAAAATTCGCCCTGTTATCCGCCTAGACAGAAATACTTCCGGAGTAATAATATTTGCCAAAAATTCCTTTACACAAGAATCTCTTATACGTCAAATGAATAAAGGAATTTTCCAAAAAGAATATATAGGAATTGTGCATGGAAAGATTGAAAATGCAAAGGGTACCATTAATCTTCCCATAGAACGAAAAGAGGGAAGTATAATGATAAGGCACGTTTCACCCTCAGGAGATAAATCGGTAACCCATTTTGAAACCCTTGAAATCCTAAATAGTGCCTCTTTGTTAAAATTCCGTTTGGAAACCGGCAGAACACACCAAATAAGAGTCCACTGCCAGGCTATAGGACATCCTTTATTAGGTGATACAATGTATCCTCCTTTGGATATTTCCCAAAGGCCAAATATCTCAAGACGTATTGATAAGGATAAAGTAATTTACGAAATTGGAGATACTATTTCCAATCGTATATTTCCTATTACCCAAAGCGCAGATTTTTCTCTACCCGTTGATATAATTGAAAGACAAGCACTTCATTCCTATAGAGTGGAATTTATTCATCCCATAACCAAAAAAACCCTTCAACTGGTTGCCCCTGTTCCAAAAGACATTAGTACTGCTCTGGAAATATTGAGAAAATAATTACCCAATCATTTACACTATTTAACAAAAATGTTATTATAATATTTGTTTTCTAACATATCCAAGGCCACAAAATCGCCCTGAAAAGGATGTGTAAACATATCCGAATTTTCAATATATTTTAAACTGGAGGGAGTCTTAAGTGGAAATTATCAAAGACAGATATACCATAACCGAACTAAGTGAGCGGTTAGGAGTAACCGATCACGCTTTAAGGTACTATGAAAAGGAATTCAATTTAAACATCCCGAAAGACAGCAGAGGTAGACGCTATTATACACCGGAATATGCCAACATTATGTTTAAAATAAAAACTATGCGCGATGATGGCCTTGAAATTAAGGCGATAAAGAAAATTCTTGAGTCGGAAAATATTATAAGCGAGCCTCCTCCTGTTGTAACGGATGACACATATAATACTTTAGCTCCAGTACGCTCCGATGAAACCTTGTTAGATATAAAGAATTTTTTCAATGAGTTTGGTGAACAGCTCACCAAAAGCTTTTCAAGAGAATTAACCTCTGCCAAGGATCAGATAAGTCAGGAAATTTGCAAAACCAAACTTGAACTTGGTGCTTGTATGGATAATAATTTAAGAAAGATTGAATCCAAATTGGACAAACATTTCGAAAACATAGACCGCTCTTTGGGGCTGTGGCGTGAAAAGAATAAAAGAAGTTTTTTCAGCCGCCTTTCAAGAGCAATATCAAGAAAAAAAACAATATAGTATATTTGGCAGTACCTATAGGCTTTCTATGATAAGCAATCAAAATCATGGAAAGCCTATTATTATGTCAAAAAACATGTATCTTTTAATTTTAATAAAGTAAATTTTTTAGGATACACTATATATCGACTATTTTTATTAAGTTGAGGGAAAATATGAGAAAATTATTCAAAAAATCTATAAATGTACATAAAAGCAGCACAAATCAAAATAGTAGCGTCAATATAAAAGAGTCAGTATTGGGTAACATTGAGTCCAATGAATTGATTCTTAAAAATGCTTTTAACAATAGTGAGGATTTTGTATTTTATAAATTCACTGCACTAGATAGTACTGATATTGCCATAGCGTATATTAGTAGCATGGTAAAGAAAGAACTTATAAATAAAGAAATCATTAAGCCTTTAATTAACAATTTACAAGATAACCAAAATAAATTAAATGAAAAAACCATTAAACAATGGATTCCTGCCACAGATATTAGAGAAGTAGAAAAACTAAGTGAAGTAATAGACAAAATCTTAATGGGGCATGTAATTTTATTTTTAAATATCAGTAATAAGGCTTTCATAATAGATGTAAAGGGATTCCAGGAAAGGGCCGTAGAAGCTCCTGATACGGAACAGGTAGTTAGAGGCCCACGGGAAGGATTTGTTGAAAATATTGATACAAATATATCTTTATTGCGTAGAAGAATAAAGAATCCAAACTTTATAATCAAAAACTTTGAAGTCGGCAGGCAAACGAGAACACGGGTTTGTATATGCTATATTAAAGGCATTGCCAATGAAGATGTACTCAATGAAATAATAAAAAGATTAAATAATATTGACACCGATGCCATTTTAGATTCCGGTTATATTGAAGAATATATAGAAGATTCGCCCATATACCCCTTTGACACTATTACTAATTCAATTAAGCCGGATACCATTGCTGCCAAAATACTGGAAGGAAGAATAGGAATTATATGTGACGGAAGTCCACATGTATTGGCTGCACCCCGACTATTTATAGAAAATTTCCACGTAAATGAAGATTACTATTTCAGGCCAATGCTTTCTTCCTTTTTAAGGTGTTTAAGGATTTTTGCCTTTTTAATTAGTGTATTTTTGCCCGGTATTTGGGTAGCCCTTCAAACCTTCCATCAAGAAATGATTCCAACCCTCATATTAATTGGTGTAGCAGGTTCAAGAGAGGGAGTCCCCTTTCCTGCTGTAGCAGAATCGTTTTTAATGATAATTTTATTTGAGTTGTTAAGAGAATCGGGTACGCGATTACCCAAACCAATAGGTCAGGCAATTGGTATTGTCGGAGCCCTTATCCTTGGAGAAACTGCCGTTAACGCCGGAGTTGTAGGTGGCTTTATGGTAATTGTTATCGGTACTACCGGTGTGGCAAGCTTTATACTTCCCCATATGACAGAAACCATATTAATATATAGGTTTGTAATTTTGTTTCTTGGCGCATTTATGGGGTTATTTGGAATAGCTGCAGCTGTTTTTATAATGGTTACCCAAATTTGCTCCCTTACATCAATTGGAGTTCCTTATATAGCCACTATTGCCTATGCAAATAAAGAATCTTTAGTTAAAGATTTCATTATTCGTTTTCCATTGGATAAAATGCGTTATAGACCCTATTCCATATCAAAAAACAGAATCAGACAATCAAAGCACAGTAGGTGAATTTATGATCTATAGAAGATTATATGGTATTACACTTATTGCTATATGTATGACAATGCTATCCGGTTGTTGGAGTTCGAAAGAATTAAATACCATTTCCATAGTAAGCGGCATTACTCTAGATAAGGCAAAAGATGGTATACGACTGTCTTTTGAGATATATAAACCGCAAAACCAAAGCGGAACAGGTCAAGGAGAAAGCGAAGCAAAAAGTATTATCACTTATTCTGAAGGTGAGCTTAATCTTCAAACAATTCGGGAAGTTCCAAAACATGTTAACAGAAGATTGTTTTTACCCCATGCAATAGTATTACTAATAGGCGAAGAACTTCTTGAAAACAACATAATGGATTATCTTGACTTTTGGATAAGGGAAAATGAAGCAAGAGAAAAAATTAAATTAGTAATTGTAAAAGGTTCAAAGGCTTATAAGGCTTTAGAAGTTAATACCGGTCTTGAAGATACATCGGCTCAATACATAAACAGCCTTTTAGAAAATAAAAAATCAAATTCTGAAACAAAATCCGTAAGTCTAGTAGACTTTCTAGCTGATTATTATGATGATGGCATTGAAAATGTATTGCCCTTTATTGAAATTATTAATGATGGAGAAAAAGAAATACTGCTTTTAAATGGTATAGGAATAATTAAAAACGAAAGTTTAGTTGGATATTTGGAAGGTATCGAAGTGCGGGCATATAACTTTGTTACAAATAATATAGATTCGGCAATTATTGTAACTGAAACTCCGAATGTTGAAGGTGCCAAGAGTGCAGTAGAGGTATTGTCATCCAAATGCAAGATAAAATACATTAAAGGTAAAATGGAATTTAAAGTTAAAATTAATATTGCAGCAATGCTATCGGAACAAACCAAAGCCGTTAACCTTAAAAAGGCTGAAATAATCGACCAGATAGAACAAAGCTGTGCCAATACTGTTAAATCTCAGATTGAAGAAGTAATTAAAAAAACACAGAAGCAATTTAAGGCTGATATATTTGGGTTTGGACAAGTGCTTCATAGACAAAGTCCAAAAGAGTGGAAAATCTTAAAAGACAATTGGCAAGAATATTATCCGGACGCTAAAATTGATGTTTCTGTTAATGTAAAAATTCAAAGGCGAGGAATGACAAATTCATCTGCAAAATGGAAGGATGACAAGTAATTGTGACAAAAGGAAAAATTAATAATTTCCAATTTTTAATGTTAATAATTATGTCCAGATTATTTAATTTTTACGTATATCTTCCCATTGTCAATACACCTCCGGCAAATCAGGATGTTTGGATACTTTGCATAATTTCAGGTGTATTGGATGCTATCCTATGTTTTCCAATAATGTATCTGGTAATTAAGTTTAAAGATTTATCATTACTTGATTACTATAAGTTAATTATAGGTAAAATCCCAAGTTTTATTTGGGGAATTATTTTGGCTATATTTATGTTATTTCAAATCATTATAGCCTTTAACCTTGTTACCATATTTTTGGAAAAAGTTATAATACCTGAAACTCCTTATTTAATAATGCTTGTGTTTATTGCTATTGTCTGCTACTATTCAGTACAAAAAGGGTTTGTGGTTTTAGGAAGAGTAGCTGAAATGATTGTTCCTTTTATTGTTTTTAGTGTAGTCTTTTTTACATTATTAAATATCGGTAACATGAACTTTAAAAATCTACTGCCGATATTATCCGACTCCAATTGGAAAGACATATTGTTCGGCAGCATTAATATATCCTTTAGATTTTATCAAATATATTTTATTGCCATATTTTCACCCATGCTTCAAGATAAAAAGGCAGTAGTAAATGTTTTCAAGTGCTCCCTCATAATACTTTCGATATTATATACAGTAATGACTATTACTTGTATAGCAAGCTTTGGAGTAACATTAAGCCAAAATTATAACTTTTTATACTTCTCTTTTATGAGGCAAATAGACCTTTTTAGATTTATTGAGAGGATTGAATTTATTGGAGTTATGGGATGGCTTTTAGGGGCCTTTATATGTATTTCTCTCCATCTCTTTGCACTTTTAACTCTGCTAAATCAAACCATTAAGACTCAAATTAATAGTAAAATTCAATTGATTATAATATTTCTTATTGTTATATTTGTTTCAAAATATACCCCTATATCGGAATCCTATATACTTTCAGAAATAATGTCTTATAAAATATTACCGTATATACAGTCCATATTTAATATCGTTATACCGTCAATTATATGTATTATATATTTAATACGCAGGAAATCCATTGAAAATAAACTTGCTCAAAAAAGCCAAATGCCAAATAGTAATCAGACAAATTAACGGTTATTATAAAACTTTTTTATAACTTGATTATCTACCTATTGTTTTAGTGTTCAAAGGACTCCATTACATGACCTTCGCAAAAAAGCAGTAGGTCTCAAGCCTAACAATTTTTCGCCGTATCTATGGGACCTCCTGTCCCAAGACGCAAAAAATGCCATCCATAGCATTTTTACTTCAAATTATCCTGCTTTTTGGCCACTGCTTTTTAATGCTCATGCCAAGGAAGGATATATTCAAGGCTACCTCTTTTGTTAGATTAGGATTGAATTTGATTTATAATAATAAAGCAGATTCTTCAAACTTGTTTTAGTGTCAAAGCACGTAAATACTTGCTTTCTACAGGTCCCGTTGAGAACTTAAACCCATTTTTCTGTTCATCATATATAACCTCATTACGATCCAGATAATCTAAGGATACTCCTGTAAGGGAGTGGACACTATTAATGATATATTTTTTTACATTACACTGATATACATCCTTTCCCCTTACTAGTTGTATTACTATAGTTGCAAACGTTGGATTTCTGGAGTAAATGATTTCTTTCATTCCATCATTATTTAAGTCTATTTCCTTTATATTGTCATAACAATAAGTCAACACTCGGGGTACACCATTATATATTTCGTAATAAGTATATTGCACATATTTCCCATATCAAAACCGATAACAAAACCCTTTTCTGTACCTAAAACATTTTCAAATTGAGAAAAGCTAATTGAATTAAAAAACTGTTTCCTTTCACTATTGAAAGAATCCAGGCAATATAATATATCGTCCTTTATATATCCCAGATAATATTCCCCGTTATTATCTTCATAGGCAATGACTTTATAATCATCAATAACTTTTTCCTTTAGAATTCCTTTTATTTGTGAAATTTCTTTTTCAATTACTGTATACAGTTTGGGTGGGTAGTTGAAAGAAGCATTGGTCATATCAAGCTTGGTAAAGTTTAATTTTAATTTCTGACCTTCCAAAGCATCAACTTCGAAGAGTATTTTTTAAACAATAAAGGATGAAAAAACAACAATATGAAGATAACAAAAGAGGTTGTAAATGATATAAGGAGCATATTTAGAAACAGCTCCATTATTTCAATCCCTCCTTCAACTCATCCAAAAAGGCCTGCAATTCATTAAGTTGGTCATCGCTTATTTTATTATCCATGCAAAAAGATGCAACAAAAGATTTCAGTGAATTGTCATAGAGTTTTTTTATTAGCGATCGGCTTTCAAAGTTTTTATAGTCTTTTTCTTTTACTATAGCTGTGTACAAATTCATATTGCCCTGCTTCTCACATGAAACAAACCCCTTTTCGCAAAGACGCGAAAGTAATGTCAGAACTGTAGTAGTTGCAATTTTCTTTTTCTTCAGTATCTGCTGTTCTATATATGCTCTAGATACAGGCTCTTTTGCTTCCCATATAACAAGTATAATATCTAATTCAGAATCGGGCAGTCGTTTAATCTTTTCCATTGAGCACCTCTATTCTACACTTGTAGTAGTTTGTTGTTTTATATTGCTACAAGTGTAGAAGTAAGTCAATATTACCATAAATAAGAAACATAATTTATAATAGACGGCTAAACTCCGCGATTTTAACATTACTGTATATATCTCAAATATTAACTTATTATAAATAATTATTGCCGGAAATAATCAAGTTTTATATAACTTAATAAATCCGGCAATAATATGTAAATTTTCGCCAATATACAACTGTATTCTATTAAAAATGCAAAATGGTCTTACTTTCTAAAGAGAATTTCATATTCATCCTGTTAATCCACCGGAAAACCCAACTTTTTCATTACCTCGACAAGCTTCTGAGTATCGATAGGTTTGGAAGCATATGCCTGACATCCGGTTTCAAAGGAATCGAATACATTTTTTACATCATTTAGAGCAGTAGTCATTATTATCTTAACCCTTTCCTTTTCGTCAATCCCCCGCTCATCTTCTATTTCCCGGATATTTTTTAAGACTTTTATCCCATCCATCTTTGGCATCATTATGTCAAGGCAGATAAGATCATAAGGCGCTCCTTCGTCATAGGCCATAGAAAAAGCCTCTAATGTTTCTTCCCCATCAATGGTCATGTCGCATTCCCCATAGTTGGATAAAAACTTGTACAAAAACTTTCTGCTGGCAAAATCATCTTCTGCAATAAGTATCCTCATTTTATACACCTCACTTATCATTGGTTCCATATCTCTTTACAAAGCATGTCATAGTAAGTCTTAATTGATTCAATATCGTTCCTTCTTGCCATAAGTTGTATTTTAAAAGCCAAGCTTTTTACTTTGCCATTTTCTTTTCGGTTTGCAACCTCTTTAATTAAAGCTGAAATTTTTTCTATCAATTCCATATTGCCAGCTTCAATTGCACTACTTAATTTACTAATATACTTGTCATAACTCTCTTCTATCTCTCCTTTTAATATTTCCTCCATGCTATCGTCATAATTTTTTAAATATGTATTAATATCTTCAATAACCAATGTACCGAAATTTTGCTTTATCTTTTTCACTCCAAAAGCGTTATCCTGTTCCTCTTCAACTTGGTTATTCTCTTTAGCACTAAGTGTAACGGTAAATGAAAAAACACTACCTTTGTTCTTTTCACTTTTTACATAAATTTCTCCATTCATCATTTCAACCAGTTGTTTTGATATAACAAGGCCCAAACCTGTTCCACCATACTTTCTGGTTATAGAACCATCTACCTGACTGAAACTCTTAAATAACCTCTGCATTTCTTCCTCGCCAATACCTATCCCGGTATCCGACACATCAAATCTTATTAATAGTTTTTCGCCACATTTTTGGACAATATTTGCAGAAATATTAACTTCTCCAAAATCGGTAAACTTAATGGCATTGGAAATCAAATTGTTCAACACCTGCTGAAGTCTTTTGGGATCGCCTATAAGTAATCTCGGTATACTTTCTTCTACTTGGTATTTATATTTAAGTTTTTTCTCTCTAGCTTTGAATAGATGAGTTTTAAAAGTATTGTCTAAAAGTTTGTAAAAATCAAATTCTATTGAGTCAATAGTCATTTTTCCAGCTTCAATTTTAGAATAATCCAATATATCATTGATAACACTTAAAAGCAAATCGGCACATGAGCTGGCAATGTCCAAATTTTCTCTTTGATCGTTTGTTAGTTCCGATTGCAAGGTTAAATTTAGCATTCCTATTATACCGTTTAAAGGTGTTCTTATCTCATGGCTCATATTAGCCAAAAACTCGCTTTTAGACCTACTTGCAGCTTCTGCTGCTTCTTTTGCTTTCCTAAGATTCTCAGTCACCTGTCTTTGTTCAGTCACATCAGTACAAACGCAAATAAACCCTGCAAAATTATCTTCCAAATTAGAAAAAGGTCTTCCCTCGTTAACTATCCACCTATATTCACCATCAGCTCTTTTTAAGCGAAACTCTATTTCAAAAGGTTTTTGCTCCAATAAGGCTTTGCTGAATACTTTTTTAAAAGTCTCAACATCATCGGGATGCATGTTTTCAATCCATCTTCCCTTTAGTTCATCCTCCATCTTTCGGCCGGTAAACTTTAACCAAGTCTTATTGAAATAGCTTGGTACTCCGTCCTTTTCCGATTGCCATATTAATGCAGGAAACTCCTCAAATAACGTTATGTAAAAATTTCTCGACCATTCCAGAGCTTCCTCTACTTTCTTTTTAGAGGTTATATCTTCTATTACTACCAGTGCACATTCTTCATCATCTAATATTACCGGTACTGCATGTATCGATACCCATAAAACCTCATTCCTGTCATTATCCTCTAAGGCATAACTAAATTCATTTCGATAAATTTCCCTCTTATTATCAATAATACTATAAAGTCCTTTTCTAAATTTGCAATCATTGCATTCTTCATGGACACCACACTGGCCGTAGGAAATAAAATTTTTACAGCAAATTACTTCTCCTACTCTCTTGCCGTAAACTTCCTCCAAAGTCTTATGTATTATATTGGCAAAGGCAAAATTTGCTTTTTTAACACATCTATTTGCATCTATAATCAACATACCTACCGGTGCAGTATCAAATATAGTTTGAAGATTTCTCTGTTCGTTAGCCAGTTTTTCTTCATACTTCTTTCTTTCGGTTATATCTTCTGAAATACCTAACCAGTTAGTGATAACACCATCCGAGTTCTTTATAGCAGAAATAGCGGCCAATTGCCAAGTAATTTCGCCATTTTTCTTTCTTAATTTGAATTCACCATGCCAGTCGCTTTCTCCAGCCTTATCTACCAGATCAATTCTTTTCTTTTCTACAAAATCCAGAAGAACTTTTTCTTTTAATTCATTTAGGCTATAGCCCGATACTTCTAAAAATTTCGGATTTGCATATTCCACATTTCCATCCGCATCTGCCATCAGTACTAAACTTGGACTATGTTTTACAACCATTGATAATTTTCTCAGTTCTTCTTCATTCTTTCTTATTCTCGTAATATCCCTAAAAACTACAACTACTCCAATAACACTATCTTCCACATCTACAATAGGGGCAGTATTTGCGGATACATACATTTCTCTTCCTTCTTTTGATATTAAAACAGTATTCTCCTTAAGTCCTATAGGACGTCTCTCTTTCATTACTCTGTCAAAAGGGCTCTCGGCAGGATTTCCTGTGCTTTTGTTAAATATGCTAAACACAATATTTAAAGGCTTTCCTATAGCTTCATCCCTAGACCATCCTGTTATTTCAATGGCAGCCTTGTTTATCATTATTATATTTCCAAATTGATCGGTAGTTATAACTCCGTCGCCTATACTTTCAATAGTAACTGTCAAACGCTCAATTTCTTTTACCAACTCCCTTTCAAAACTATCCAATCCTTTTTTCTTCATATTACAAACAAGTTCTTTATGCAAAGTTAATGCTAAAAAATTTATATCTTCTTTAAAACAATAATTATCAAAGCCAACCCTCAAAAGATCGGAAACTACTTTAAAACTGTCTCTATTTAAAATTGCAATAACCGGAGTAAATTTAACAGAATCCTCATTTTCATTAAAAAATTCATGATATGAAATATCAGAATTTATATCAAATAAAACCATATCATAATTATTAGTTTTCATAGATTTTTTTAATTCAAAAATATTTGTTGCATTTTCTATACTGAATTCAAAATCGGTCTGTTTTAAAGCATTATCTATTTCTTTGACTAATTCTTTATTGCTTCCAACCAATAAGAACAATAGCTTCCTTTTCAAAATGCCACCCCATCCTACTTCATTAAAGCATTGAAAACACAGTTTGCGGAATGGACTCTAAAGGAACTTGCTTTTCAACTGCACCTATATCATAAGCTACTTTAGGCATTCCATACACTACACAGGATTGCTCATCCTGTCCTATCGTACGGGCACCGTTTTTCCTCATAGCCAGCAAGCCTTTAGCGCCATCTCCCCCCATACCGGTGAGAATCACTCCTATGGCATTTTTCCCTGCCGCTTTTGCAACAGATTCGAACAATACATCCACCGAAGGACAATGCCCATTTACCTTCTCACCTTTGAAGCATTCAACTATATACATACTCCCAACCTTTTTAATTGTCATATGGTGTTCTCCCGGAGCTATGAGCACTCTTCCGGGTAAAACCTTATCCCCGTTTTCGGCTTCTTTTACTTCCATTACACATGAATTATTCAATCTTTCCGAATACATTTTGGTAAATACCGGAGGCATATGCTGAACTATTACTGTCCCGGGAATGTCCCTCGGCATTGCTTTCAATACGCTGTAAATAGCTTCGGTTCCTCCCGTAGAAGCTCCTATAGCCAGTATCTTATTGGTTTCACTTTTTTTGTTACCTGCAATTTCTTTTTCTACCTTTTCTCCTATTTTCCATTTTCCCACTTTTGCAGTAGAAGCAATTTTAATCTTAATTATAAGTTCATTTATAAAAGACTGCATGCTCAATTGGTTCTTAGTACTAGGTTTGGTTACAAAATCCACAGCGCCTGCATTTAAAGCATTAAATACATTATCGCTGACAGCACTTACAACTACAACAGGAATGGGGTACTGAGGCATTAACCTCTTTAAGAATTCTATACCATTCATTTTGGGCATCTCAACATCGAGAGTCATTACATCCGGTTCAAACTCCAGTATTTTATCTCTAGCACTATAGGGATCCGATGCAGTCCCAACCACTTCAATGGCTGCATCCTGACTAATTCCTTTTGCAAGGGTTTCTCTAAAAAGTAATGAGTCATCAACTATCAAAACCTTTATCTTTCTCTTGAGAATTGTTCTCATTTGGTTCATGTCAACTATTCCTTTCTATATACTGCTGGCATTATGTATTTATATTTTGTCTCTTCCCTATTCAAAGATTCCGAATGCCCAATAAAAAGGTATCCCCCCTGTTCAGTATGCTCATAGAACCTGTTGACTAAATCCCTTTTTGTAGCTGCATCAAAGTATATCATTACATTCCTGCAAAATATAACATGAAACTTTTTCTTAAAAGGCAGACTTGTATTCATCAGATTAAATATTCTAAATATAACCTCATTCTTTATATTATCTGCAATAACACTTTTTTCATTACTAATCCTTTGGAAATATTTGTCTTTCCAGCTTTCAGGCAAATTTTGTAAGCTCTCGTTGGAATAAATACCCTTTTTTGCTTGTTCCAAAACTTTTGTAGATATGTCTGTAGCTAAGATTTTCGTATCCCACAGTACTTTTTCACTACCGAAAAAGTCTGCAATAATCATTGCTAGAGTATAGGGTTCTTCTCCCGATGAACATCCGGCACTCCAAATTCTTAAATCTCTGGTATTCTTAGCTTGTTCACACAAATAGGGGAGCACGGTATTTTTAAAAAAATGAAAATGATCCGGTTCCCTCATAAAATATGTGTGATTGGTTGTTATTTTACTTATAAGCGTTCTTACAGCTTCTCCTGTTTTATCCTCCATAACATAATCTATATACTGTGAAAAACTATTAAAGTTCTTTTCAATCAATAAATTTTGGAGTCTTCCAACAACCAAAGCCTTTTTCTTCTCGCTTAAATTTATACCGTAATTTGCCTTAATAAAGTTTGCAAGCTTATAAAACTCTTTATCCGTAATAAAAAGCATAGTGTTCACCATATATACTTTGATAGTCGTTTTAAAAAAACAGTTAATCCTTTGCAAATATCCTTTAACTTTTTGAAACCTTAAAGTGTGATTTCTTAAATTAATCTATTGAGTAACTTTAGCTAAACTTTCACAGCATTCATCGGTTAAAAGTTTGCCGCAATCCAATAAAAGTTTTACTTCATCGCCTACTTTTCCTATCCCTTTAATATATCTGTTGTTAAATCCCGTATTTGTATCGGGAGGAGGCACAATATTATCTTCTGTTATTGTTATAACTTCCGATACACTGTCTACAATAAGTCCAACCGAGATATCTTCTATATCTACAACTATAATACATGTTCTGTCATTATACTCTTTTGCTTCCTTCCTAAACCTCAACCTGACATCCATGACAGGAATTATTTTACCCCTTAAGTTTATTATCCCTTTTATATACTCCGGAAGTTCAGGAACTTCCGTTATTTTTTGCATGTTTATTATTTCTGTAACATACTTTATTTCAATACCATATACTTCCTTTCCTATTATAAAGGTTAGGTATCTTCCTCTCTGAGTATCTTCAATAAATTCTTGCCCAACACCTATTGACTCAGCCATTTTAATCCCTCCAGATCTTTTTAATTAGAACGTAATTTCTGAATCTGCTGTCATTATGCTGCATAAAACGCTTTGTATTTTTTACGTAGGTTTAGTTCAAAGCTTTTAGAAACTAAATAATCTCATCAACATTCAAAATAAGGCTTATATCTCCATCACCTAAAAGAGTACACCCAGCTATACCGTAAACCTTTTTAATATACTTAGGCAATGCTTTTACAACAACCTGCTGCTGTCCTAAAAGGGCATCGGCAAAAAGGCACATACGCTTATTTTCCCCTTCAACCATAATCATAATACCTTCCGCCAAATCAGTAATATCGGTATTAACTCCAAAGCGTTTATAAAGTCTGACAACAGGATAGCATTCTCCTCTTACCATTATCATTTCGTTTCCCATTTCATCTTCAATTATGGCTTCATTCTTGACCCTAAAAGACTCTATTATTGACACAGTAGGAATTGTATATTTATTACCTCCCACTGCTATAATCATTCCGTCTATAATTGCAAGCGTCAGCGGGAATCTCATTGAAAAAGTTGTCCCCTCTCCGGGTACACTGTCTACATGTATTGAGCCGCCAACCATTTCAACATTTTTAGTTACTATATCCATTCCTACTCCACGACCGGAATATTCTGTAACACTTTCCTTTGTAGAAAAACCGGGAAGGAAAATGAAAGAATATATTTCTCGGTCACTAAGTTCCGATTCGGGTTTAAATATAAGACCGTTTGTCTTTGCTCGTTCCAATATTTTCTCTTTATTTAAGCCTCTTCCATCATCTTTTACAGTTATCCATACATCTCCACCGGCATTTTTGGCTTCTAAAATCAATTTTCCTGTTGGTGGTTTACCTTTTGCCACCCTTTCGTCAGCTTTCTCTATACCGTGGTCTATTGAATTTCTTATTAAATGTATTAAAGGATCAGAAAGACGCTCTATTATATTTTTGTCAACTTCTGTATCTTCTCCGATTATTTTAAGCTCAACTAATTTATCCAGTTTTTTGCTCATATCCCTGACAATTCTGTGCATTTTTTGAAATGTCATTGCCAAAGGAACCATACGTATTGACATTACAATATCTTGAAGCTCACTGGTTATTTTATTGAGCTGTCTTGCCGCTTTGCTAAAATTATTCAATACAAGGCCTTTAAGATCAGGATTCTGAGTAACCATTGCCTCAGCAATAACCAACTCTCCTACTAAATCCATAAGCCTGTCCAACTTTGCTATATTTACACTTATAACACTCTGTTTTCCTGCATTTTTCGACTGTTCTTTGTTGTTTTCTTTAACATTTTCTTCCGCAGTCTTCCCGGATTCCAGCTTTATTTCAGCATTTTTCGATGGCTGCTCAATATCAGTATCAAGTTCAATCTTCTTTTCTTCATTATTAACAGTAGATTTATCCTTGTCGCTGTCTAGACTATCTTCTTTTTTATCATTAATTTCGAAACCTTCAAGGACATCATCGGTTAAATAAACCTGTAAATCTTTTAATAAAACTGTCTTAGAAAGTATATTATTAACCTCATCAAGTCCCAAATCGGTTTTAAAAACTACTTTAAAACCTTCGGCTCTTATTACCTGACAAGTTTCATTATTCTCCAAAATATCCTGAGGAGTGTAGCTTACTATTTCTGCAATACCCTCTAAATCATGTATTACAGAAAAAGCCCTTATATTTTCCATTTCACAGCCATCTTCAAAAAATATAACTGCTTCATATTTGTTTGTCAGAAGTTTTTGTGCATTTTTGTCCGAGCTTATATAGTATTTTTGGTCTGAATTTTCATGAGCACTTTTTTTGGACTCATACTTCAAATTATTATCAGAAGGATTTAACTCCTTTAATTGCTCAAGGTATTTACGCGCTTTTGCTTTCAGCTCGTCCGAACTGCCGTCAGGCTCAAGTCCATTTTCAATTTTTGCTGTTTCAGCTTTTATAAAGTCTATACCTTCAAATACAATATCTATTATTTTGGAATGTTCAACATTCTCAGGTCTTTCCTCTCTTAAATAAAAGAACAGGTCCTCCATTGAATGTGCTAAAGTTGAAATATTATCATATAACATCATTGCTGAAGAACCTTTAATAGTATGCATAATTCTAAAAATTTCATTAATAGAGTCTTCAAAGCCATTTCCCTTTTCAAAGTCCAAGAGTGCTTGCTCTAGTTGATCTATCAACTGGTATGTTTCAAATATAAATAGTTCTAGCATAGGTTCACGTTCCATATTGTCGGTCAAACCTTATCACCTCGGTAAATTTATTGAAGTATATACAATTGCTATTATTAATGGATTTATAGACCACTAGAGCTTTGTCAAAGTTTCAATGACATACTCTTCCTTGAAAGGCTTTACAATAAATCCCTTCGCACCGGATAAAATCGCTTCCTTTACAAAACATTCCTGACCCATAGAAGAGATCATAACAATTTTTGCATTAGGATCATATTCTTTTATCATCTTTACCGCTTTTATTCCATCACAAACAGGCATTGTTATATCCATAGTTACAATATCGGGATTTATCTCTTTATACTTGTTCACAGCAACTAAACCGTTTTCTGCTTCACCGGCAACTTCAAAACCATTTCTCTCCAGCATCATTCTCAACGATGTTCTCATAAATGTTGCATCATCGGCTACAAGTACTCTTTTCATGTTGTTCACACTCCATTGCAAAATATATTTTAAAAATTAATCTATTTTCAATTATTTATCGGTAAAAAACGCTATTAACTAAATAGAAAATTTAATTGATATTTTTAATAAGTTTTATTATACTTAAAACAAGGTATTCTATAAGAATCTACCAGTTATATCAACTGTTATTCCGTCGAAAATATCAATAAAAACTTTAATAGGGGTATTAGTTTATGTTAAATTTTCTTGGGATAGGCAGTGCATTTAATACTGCTTTAGGCAATACCAGTGCATTTATTAAAGAAAAGTCCAGTATCTTTTTAATAGACTGTGGCAGTACTGTTTTCAGTAAAATTCAAAAACTCGACTTACTGGCAGGGATAAACAACTTATACATAGCAATAACCCACACGCATCCGGACCATGTCAGTAGTCTTGGAGAAGTAATTTTTTATTCCCATTATATTTTAAATAAAAGGCCTCAAATATTTTTTCCGGATGTTCCTCTTTTAAGTTCCATATTGAATAATATGGGTGTTGATGCTGAATTTTACGAATTAATACCAGCTACTCATACCAAGATATATGATGAATTCTTAGATAATGTAGATTTATCTTTTATTCAATCCTCCCATGTAAAAAATATACCTTCCTATGGTATATTACTAAAATATGATAATCATACAATATTCTATAGCGGAGATTCAAATGAGATCTCCCAATCAATTTTAGAAAATCTTGAAAAGGGATATATAGATATTTTATACCAAGATACTTGCAGCATTGATTATGAAGGTAATCCACATCTATACATCGGCAAGCTTGCGGAATATATCAAGCCTTCTCTTAGATCAAAAGTTTATTGTATGCATATTGACCAAAGGTTCGAAAAGGCGAAAGCACTAAATTTAGGATTTAATGTTGCAGAGTTGTTTGAAAACTTGTAATGTAGATAAATACATAAATTTATAACCTTTAGTTTTACATTCCAACCATCCATAAATTGTGTAAATTTTATACCGGTTAAAATAGTAAATTAAAAAGAGCTGTTGCAAAAAATATATGACTGATATACTTTTGCAGACAGCTCTTTATATGAATTCCAAATATTTTGGAGTCATTAATTTATTTACAGCAAAAACAATTTAAATTATGTAGAAATTCAAAACATATTACACACACTAATTTGCTATTTTCATTTCCAAACGCAGCTTGTCGGCCACCATTGCAATAAATTCTGAATTTGTCGGTTTACCCTTTCCAAGATTTATGGTATATCCAAACAATGAATCTATTGTATCTACTTGTCCACGGCTCCATGCAACTTCAATAGCATGCCTTATAGCTCTTTCAACCCTGCTTGGAGTTGTGTTGTATTCTTTCGCTATTGAAGGATATAAAAGCTTTGTAATTGAATTGATAACATCCAGATCTTTGACAACCATAATTATGGCATCCCTTAAATATTGATATCCTTTTATGTGAGCTGGAACACCGATTTCGTGCATAATATTTGTAACTTCAACTTCAAGATTTTTAGGTTCAGAATGCTGATAAGACGGCTTAATTTCCAACCCGTGGTCAGATCTTATTACATTCGATTGCGTAATATTCTTCAATTGACGAATTCTAGACACTAAAACATCCATATCAAAAGGTTTAACTACATAGTATTCAGCACCTAAAGCCAAAGCTCTCTGGGTAATTTTATCCTGTCCTACTGCAGACAATATTATAAATAACGGTCTTTTACTAAGAGGAGTAGAACTTATTTTTTCCAGTACCCCCAAACCGTCTAAATGAGGCATAATAATATCTAAAATTGCGATATCGGGCATTTTTGACGTAATAAGATCATAAGCCTCTATTCCGTCTCTGGCTACCCCTACTACTTCTATATCACATTGATTATTCAGATATTCATAGAGTATATCCCCGAATTCCCTGTTATCATCAGCAATAACCACTTGTATCTTTTTTGAAGACAATGTACTTTCCCCCTTAACTTTTGTAAAACTATCTATATATCTTAACTATATTATATTTTCCATTCGACAAAATTACAAGGACTTATATTCTATTTTTTAACATTTTTATATTAACTTATCCAAATATCAAAACCAAATTTATCCTAAAAACCTTGACATATATGGATTTCATCTTATCACAATTTGTCATCATATTATAGATTACAAATAAAAAATTTCCCGAAAATACAGCAAATTTCCGGGAAATATAAGTTTTCACGGCAATTTCACAAAATGTTACTTTACCGATATGGAAGCATAAATATTACGAAGCCTCACTTAGACTGTATTGCTGTTCATCAACAGTATTCTTCAACATATTTTCAATGAATATTCCATATCCTCTTGTAGGATCATTAACAAGAACATGGGTTACTGCACCAATCAATTTTCCGTTCTGAATGATAGGACTACCGGACATTCCCTGAACTATACCTCCGGTTTTCTCCAAAAGCTCGCTGTCCTTTATTTTAATAACCATTCCCTTTTGCTTATTGGAAGGTTTTTTTGATATTTTTTGAATTTCTATTTCATATTCATCTACAGTCTTTCCGTCAATATTTGATAATATTGAAGCTTTACCGAGTTCTACTTCATTCCTTAATCCTACAGGGTATAATTTATTAGGAAACTTATGGAGCATATCCTTGTTTAGTACTCCATATATACCATAAGGACTGTTTTTCATAATAGCACCTAATTCCTTCCGTTCTTCAATCAACACCCCTTTTAATTCACCGGGATTTCCCGATCTTCCTTTAACAATTGTCAATATATTGGATTCAACAATTTCTCCATTTTCTACCGGCATAAGGGCTCCCGTATCCACATCAGTTATTCCATGACCTAATGCTCCAAATGCGTTATTTTTTGGATCATAAAAAGTCAATGTTCCTATTCCTGCAGTACTATCTCTTACCCACATCCCCAAATGATATTTATTGTCTTCTATTGATTTAATAGGTTTTACTGTTATAACCTCCGTTTTTTTATCCCTTTTATATTTTAATTTGATTTCTTGCCCATTACTATTGTCAATCTCTTTTATTAAGGCATCTATACTATTAATTGGCTTTTCGTTCACTTCAATGATCAAATCTCCCGGCTTTATTCCTGCCTCCTTTGCAGGTAATACTTTTTTGCCTTCATGAGTTTCAATGTCTGACATTCCGACTACGAGAATACCTTCAATTTTCAGCTTCACCCCTATTGTATTTCCACAGGCAACAACTTCTCGGTATGGCACCACATCTACCTGTACTGTTTTAATAGGAATAAGTCCTAAAATCCTCATACTTATATTTACTGTTCCCATCCTTTGGGGCTTTATCAAAACCGGATTTATAAGCTTAACTAAACTCTTCCTTTTGGATTTATTATTTTCAAGCTTCACAATATCGCTTTTGTCAGCCTGAATATCTACTAAAAAAGGGCTTTCCAGATAATATACATACTCCTGATTCTCAAAAAGTGTTAATTGATTAGGTAAACCAAATATCGCTCTTATATATGTTATTGCCATTACTGCAAAGCAAACTGCAATGAAGATACCCAACTTCCCCTTTGTGGATCTTATATATTTCATAGCCCTTCACTCTCCTGCGGTCTTTTTATGTTAACTGCACTATAATATCCTTACTATCAACTCTTCTTTGAGCTTTCCATTAATTCTTAAAATTTTTATATCTATTTATATCTTCTACTGTTTACTCTATCTCTGTGCTTATCGTCTTTTTCCATCGATTTAGGAAAATAAACACTAAACCTTTTATAAATGGGCTAATTCCCTTATAAAAATAAAGAAAGGTCATTTTGCCCTTTAATCCAGAAATTTATGAATATTTTTGCTTATAAATTTGCTGTAAAATAAAAGTAGTTTCAACTTTTCAAATCACCTAATCATAAATTAACCTATAATAAACTTATTTATTCAGCCAAAAACTGCATCAACAACGTGAAACACATTAAAACAGCTACTTTTTTGAATATCTCCCATTGTTTTATATGTAAATATTTGCAAAAATACAAAATAAAAAAACCGGTTATCCATAAATGGAATTTCCGGTTTTTATTTTTTATGATAGAAAACTTATTAATCAAATAAATTCAAGACCTATTTAAACTTCATTATTACATCTTTTTTGTGCTATAAGTAACTAAATCATGCAATACTATTGTCCTTCTTATATTTTCTTGCATATTCAATCATTTCTTCAGCATGCTTCAAAGTTATGTCAGATATATTTGCACCACCTATAATTCTTGCTACTTCACTTTTTACTTCATCATCATTAAGCTTATTAACTGTTGTACTTGTGCTGTGCTCATCTGCACACTTTTCTATATAATAATTATGATCTGCCATACATGCAATCTGGGCCAGATGAGTAACTGAGATAACTTGATGATTTTTGGATATATAGGACATTTTTTCACCGACTTTTTGTGCTGCTTTTCCACTAATACCTATGTCAATTTCATCAAATATAAGAGTAGGTATTTTATCTACATTGGCAAGGATTGTTTTTATGGCAAGCATAATACGTGACATTTCCCCACCGGAAGCTATCTTTGCCAAAGGTTTAAGCGGTTCACCGGGATTAGTAGAAATTAAAAATTCAACTTTGTCCAATCCATTATAATTATATCTTCTATCACCGTTTTCATCAGTGCTTTCATCAAATTCGACAATAACTTTCAGTCTTGCATTTTTCATTTCCAAATCATTTAATTCATATCCTATCTTTTCTTCTAATAGCTTTGCAGATTCTCTTCTCTTTGCGCTGATTTCTTTAGCAAGTTCAAAAAGTTCACTATCTGCCTTTTTTAAATCATCCCTCAATTTATTGACAAGCTCTTCGTTGTTTAATATTTCATTTAGTTCCTGTTGAGCATTTTCCATATATTCTTTAATTTTTTCTATGGAATCGCCGTATTTCTTCTTTAACTTATAAATCAAGTCAAGCCTCTCTTCAACCTGATCCAGCAACTCCTGATCATAGTCAATTTCATCTCTACTGCTTCTAATCTCCGAGACTATGTCTTCCACTTCAAAGGATAAACTCTCAAGCCTTTTAGACACATTAGCATATCTTTCGTCCAACTTAGAAATGTCACTCATGATAGATACAGCTTCTCCTATAATATCTGAAGCCGATTTCTCAGTTTTACTTCCAACTCCTATTAGTTCGTATACTTTAGACAAAGCAGCTATAATCTTCTCAGAGTTTTGGAGGATTACCCTCTGCTTGCCCAATTCCTCATCTTCATTGGGTTTGAGTTTTGCTTTCTTAATCTCGTCAATCTGAAATCTTAAAAAATCAATTTTCCTCTCTCGTTCATTCTGATCTCCCGAGAGAAGTTTCAATTTATTTTTTATCTCCCGGTATTCAGTCAATTTTTTACTGTATTCATTCATTAAATTATGTATACTATTATCACTAAAGGAATCCAGCAATTCTATATGGCTGCTTGTCCGAAGCAAAGACTGGTTGTCATGTTGCCCATGGATGTCTATCAGAAATTCCCCCAAATTTTTAAGCATTGACACTGTTGCCATTTTTCCATTAATTCTACAGATGTTTTTACCACTCAAAGTAAACTCCCTGGAAATAATCAATGTTCCATCTTCTTCAGGCTCAATGCCGAATTCATCAAAAAATTTCTTCAACCTATCATTATCAACTACAAATACAGCTTCTACTATAGCTTTATCCTTACCGGTCCTTATTAAATCCTTTGAGAGCCTTTCACCCAATATAGCTTTTATTGAATCAATAATTATTGACTTACCTGCCCCCGTCTCACCGGTCAATACATTTAAACCGTCTCCCAGTTCAATTTCAACCTTGTCAATAATAGCTATGTTTTGTATTTGTAATCGCTGAAGCACAAAATTTACCTCACTTTATCAATTATTTGTCTATTTGTTTTCCGATCTCATCTTAGCCATCTTATCAAACTTATTTACAAGTTCTTCTGCAATTTTCTCTGCTCTGCAAACTATCATGACAGTATCGTCACCGGCAATTGAACCTACAATTTCAGGCCAGTTCAAAGAATCTATTGCTGAAGCTGAAGCTTGTGCCATTCCCGGCAATGTTTTTACTACAACTATATTATTGGCATAATCACTTGAAACATAGGATTCGGCAAATATAGTCATAAGTTTGTTATAAACAACATTCTCAGTCTTTGAAAAAGGCGCATATCTGTAACGCCCATCTTGGGTCATAACTTTAATCAGTCTAAGTTCTTTTATATCCCTCGATATTGTGGCCTGTGTAACATCCATACCCATAGCCTTAAGTCTCTCGGCTATCTCTTCCTGTGTCTCAATTTCTTCCGATTCTATTATCTCCAAAATTTTTGCCTGTCTGTTATACTTCATATTATTTAATCTTTTCTCCTCTGTCATATATTTTGCTTCTTAATACATCAAAAAAATTCCTGTCACTTAATCGGATCATTTTTAAATACTGTGAAGACTTTTTTGTTATTATACTGTCTCCACCCATCAATTCATACCCATTTTCTCCATCCACTGTAACCATTGCCCCATGGCAGTTGGTTTCTGAAACCAATACCTTAAGTACCCGTTCACCCGTTGTAATAAAAGACCTCGAGTACAAAAGATGAGGACAAATGGGTGTAACTATAATAAGTTTCATATCCGGTTCTACTATGGGGCCACCGGCTGAAAGAGAGTAGGCAGTCGAACCGGTAGGTGTTGAAATAATCAAACCGTCCCCAGGATATAAATCGACAAATTGGTTGTTTAAATAAGTCTTAAGGTGCAGTATTCTTGACATCCACCCCCTTGAAATAACTACATCATTTAAGACGATATCACGCATTATTTCCTTATCATCTCTAATGATAGTTGTTTCAAGCATCATTCTCTCTTCTATATCATATTCTCCATTAACCAATCGCTTTATTGCAGGATCAATTTCATTTTTATCAACTTCCGTCAAAAAGCCTAAATTGCCGAGGTTTATTCCTAATATCGGTATTTTTTTACTGAATACTTTTCGAGCACATTTTAAAAATGTCCCATCACCGCCAAGGCACAACATTATATCCGACTTCACTATAACATCATCTTCACGAAGATTTTGCACCTTTTCACCGATATCGACTGCTAAGTCGTCTGCTAAAACAGGTTCTGCACCATTATCCTTTATACTTTTAACCACCATTGAAGTAATTCTTAGTCCTTCATCCTTATCTCTGTTTGCAATTATTCCTATTTTTATCATTTTATCCTCGCTACATTTATTTTTTACTTAATTTTACATGTAGAAATACCAAAATTTTTAATACTTATCGAAATAATTATATAAAATAAAAAGCCAAAGTACAACATTAAACAATATTAATATATATACAAAGGCTATTGAATTCTTTCTTATTTTATCATTGAAAATTCCAATTAATATTAACGTTTATAATGGTTACTTAAATCTAATTATCAAGTATTCAAAATTTATTTTTAAATATAATCCCTTAAGCGTTCCCACTATTCTATGTTTGCTCATCGGAATTACTTTTTTCAGCCCTTGCTGCTTCTTCTTTTGCTCGCCGTATCTCTTCCATCTGTCTTAAAAAATTTATCTGAGTTTCAGTTTTCCCTGAAAATTCATAATTATTATTAATATTATATCTATTATTATTTTTCCCTTTCGTTAGCTGAAGGATCCTATTTTTATGCTCTTCTGCATCGATTTTTTTATTGATTAAGTCCATATTACAATCTGCAACTTCTTTTAACTCATCAAATTTTTCTCTGGTTATCACAACTCCATAGGAACAAATAGGACAAACAAGCAGGTATTCGGTGGAATATGGAATAACTGGGATAAAAAATAACGTAAACCATGTACGTCTAGTATATAGAATCCATAATTCCTCATTATTACAGCGATCACAGCGGCTTTTGAATACAGGACCATGTTTTTTTAAGGTCTGCTTTCCAAACCCAAAAAGCACAAACATATTTCGTCCACCTCCCGAATTTAGTGTCCCTAAGTACACTTTTCAAACTCATCAAACAAATAACTGAATCTCTCTTTCATGTTAAAATCACTCTTACAAGTCATTGCTTTGTAAAACCAGTATTGCGCTTTCTTGTAATCCCCTTTTTTTATACTGCACAATCCCAAATAATAATAATTTACAACACAAGGTGACGTTTCTATAGATGCTAAGAGATTATTTTCTGCCTTATTATACTCTTTCATCTCAAAATAAACAATTCCGAATAAAATGTTCATGGTCAAGGCTTCATTCTCAAAGTGCCTTTTAGTAATAACATTATATTCTTCATTCTCTTGGCCCTCTAAAATCTTTCTTTCAAGTAAAACCAAAAGTCTACTTTTGCATTCTGAGTTAGCCAAATAAATTTTTTTTCTGAGTACTGAAATAGGTTCTTCTACTTCGCCCAGGGCCATTTGAGCAATTTTTTCCAAACATAAGGTCTGAGCATTTTCATTATCCATCTCATTGGACTTTTTAAAACATTTTATGGCTTCTTCATAATTTTCACCATCATAATGTATCATACCTAGAAAAGAATAGTAAACAGTATTTTGAGGTTTTAGGGAAATTGCTTTTTCTGCAAGTTCAACCGCCTCAGCATAACGTCCTAATTGTGCTACAGCCATAGCTTTATGAATAAACAAGGCACTATCCTTTTCCTTTAATGATATGGCCTTATCAAACAATTCCAGTGCCTCACCATACTTTTCTTGACTTACAAGCTTCTGAGCTTTTGAAAAAAAAATTTCAGATTTCAATGCTCCAAACATATCGTTACCTCCTGTAAATACAGAAATCGGCATCAAAGGGAAAATTACAAAAACAGGACTCCAACTGATTCCCATAATCTTAAAGACATACACTTTACATTAATCAAACTTAGTCTTGCAGGATTATTCTACAAATATCGACTATAATTATCGCATTAAAACCATGTAATGCTTTTTATTATATCATACTTTGCTATTTTTTAACTACTGATTTATTGCAAAAAGCGACGAAATCAAACTATGACTTCGCCGCTTTCTTATATTTAGTTTTATTCCATTAGCTGATATTAATACTTAAGACCAAAACCATACTCAAACAATGGCTCCTTGCCGCCTAAATCATCAAAATTTATTGGAATCTGTTCAACACTTTTAGGCCATGTAAAAGGAAGCTTTCCTGAAAAATTATAGTCTCCATAGAGAACATCGGCCACTGCATCACCTTCCGTTCCCGGCAGCCATGCTGCTACAAAAGCATTCCAATCATTAATTTCTTCTGTAACTATTCTGGGTCTTCCGGATAAAAGAAGTGTTACTGTTGGAAGGCCAATCTTCTTTGCTTCTTGAACAGCCTTTTTATTTTCATTATGTGCCATTCCGTCATACAGCCCAAGGGTACCGTCATCGCCAACCCCTTCGGCATAAGGTTTTTCCGCAAGAACCAACACTGTAACATCGGCATCCTCTGCTTTTTTAGGATCGGTAATTATAGTGCCGCCATTAGCTTGTGCAATTTTTTTGAATCCGTCTAAAATAGATGATCCCCTCATCCATCTACCGTTCCAAGAATCGGTATCTCCCTGCCATGATCTGGTCCAACCTCCGCACTGCACCCCTATATCGTCGGCACCAGGGCCGGTAATAAATATTTTCGCATCTTTTTTTAACGGAAGCACATTATTATCATTTTTCAAAAGCACCAGGGATTTTCTTACAGCTTCCCTTGCAATCTCTAAATTTTCTTCCATCCCCAACTCTTTAGCAGCAATACTTTGATCTCCCAATGGATTTTCTAAAACGCCCATTTCTTTCTTTACTGTAAGTATTCTTCTTACAGCATCATCAATTCTTTCCCGACTGATATCACCTTTTTCTACGGCTGTTTTCAAATTAATGTAGCATTCTTTCCATTGCATAGGTTCCATAAACATATCTATGCCGGCATTAACAGCGGAAACAATTTGCTGATAGAAGTCCTTGTTTTTTATCTGATGTACACCTTCCCAATCAGTAACAACAATTCCCTTAAACCCCATTTTCCCTTTTAGTACATCCTGTATCAGATATTTATGTTCGTGCATCTTTGTTCCCTCAAAACTGCTGAAGGAAACCATTACAGTCTTAACTCCCGCTTTTACAGCCTCTTCATATACCGAGAGATGAATTTTTTCAAACTCTTCCTTTGATACTTTAGTTTCACCCTGGTCAATAGGATAACCACTGTCACCTGTGCCCCACATTGTACCGCCATCTCCGGCATAATGTTTGGCACATGCTATTACACCATTCTCCTGTAAACCTTTTATGTAAGGCACAGCAAGCCTACTTACCAGTTCCGGGTCTTCGCTATAGCTTTCATAACTTCTTCCCCATCGTTCATCCCTTGCAACCGCTATACATGGGGCAAAATTCCAATTAACTCCTGTTAAAAGCATTTCTTTTGCAGTAACTTCTCCGATTTTGTACATCAGTTCTGTATCATTTGCAGCCCCCAGACCAATATTATGCGGAAATACTACTGCTCCATAAACAGTATTGTGTCCGTGAACCGAATCAATTCCATAGATTAGCGTAATACCCAATCGAGTTTCTTGTGCAGCTTTTTGATAATCACTATTCATTTTAATCCAATCTTCCACTTTATTCTTTTCCGGTGCCGATCCCCCTCCGCTAAAAACCGAACCAATAAAATAGTCCTTGACCTGAGACGAAAATATATAACGTCTTTCAGCCTGAACCATTTGTCCTACTTTTTCTTCAATGGTCATGCTTCCTAGAATTGATTCCACCCACTCTTCATTGTCCACATCGGATATCGGTTTACCGGAAGTGCTTGGTAACGTACTTTGAATTGGTTGAAAACTGTCTGGATCTTTTACCGCTTGGCAAGACACGGAAAACATAACTGACATCGCTAATGCTAATAATTTTACTTGACTGCTGATAAACTTTTTCATTTCAAGCCCCCTTTTTGATCTTGCATTGAAACCTTTAAGCTTAGCAGACAGGTGTGCATGTTTTATCAAAAAGAAAGAAGTGCATGTTTGAGAAGCCCATAGCACAATGTTAATTTAAATGTTTGAAAATTCTTACAGTTATAAATATAGCATAGCAATTAAAGTAATTGTTTACGAATTGATTAAAATATTAAATTTTTTATTAAAATTAAAATACAACTATACAAAGCTCAAACCGACATTTCATTTTGTCAATAATTATGATACTTTTGAAGAAACATACAGCATATAATTTTTCAAAAAACACATACTAACCTAAAGTCAAATATACTTGTCTCTGTATATTTGGAATCACTATAAAAATAAAATCAGACCAATATGAGGTGAGACAATGGCTAAAGCCGGTATGAGAAGACCGGATCCTAAGGATCCGCATGGAACTGAAAGCAATCACAAAATGCATATACCGAAAAATGATGTTCGTCCTGTTCCGGAAATACAAGGTAAAGCCAAATTCGGAAATAAAAAGGCAAAACCAATAGATTAAAGTAAAATAAAAATTAGCAATACTTCTATCCCTTATGTCTCCACTTTTTTTATTTTCTCTCAAAGTAGTGGAGCATAAGGGAAATAATTACTTGTGTATTCCATATTTGCATCCCGTCTTTTTTATGTTATTTTCTAACATCTCCAATATATTCATTCTTTATTTAAAAAAACTATTGCAGGATTTCTATATGACATGTAGAATATATAAATTGTGACAGCATTGTTTATCCCTTAAATATAATATTTCCTTTTATCTGCTTTACGTCTTTAAGGATAATCAAATGTTAGAATAGTCTTTTTTCACATGATAAGAATTTAAAAGGTTATTCTCGAAAATTACTTGAATTGTCATAAAAAATTTCCTTGTCACATAAGGTTTTATATGGAATGTTTAAACATTCCTTTTTTAAACTATATTTTTTTGCACGAAAGGAGGACAACAAGGGATTATCCTTGTTATTTTTATGAAAAAAAGCATTACTTTTCCAATCTTACTTTTATGTTTGCTTGTTTTTTCGCAAAATATTATTTATGCAAATCCGGATTACTTAAACAAAGCGTTGGAAAACGTATATTCCTGTGTTGTAGTTGAGTCATCTTCGGGAGAAATTTTATTCGGCAAAAACGAAAATCAGATTAGGCATCCTGCAAGTACAACCAAAATAATGACTGCAATCGTTGCCCTCGAAAATGCCGACTTAAAAAAAGTATTAACCGTTTCCCAATCGGCAGTCAAAGAAATAGGAGATGGCGGCACCAACGCTTCTCTTATTCCCGGTGAAAAAATAGTTCTTGAAGATGCTCTAAAGCTCATGCTTGTAGCTTCAGCCAACGACTGCGCCAATGTTATAGCTGAGAACATATTCGGAAGTAAAGCAGAATTTATCAAAAAAATGAACCAAAAAGCAAAGGAAATTGGAGCAGTAAATACTACATACACAAATCCTATCGGTTTAGACGGAACAGACGGTGCGCAATATTCAAATCAGCTAACCACTGCCCTTGACCTTGCGTTAATCACTCGTTATGCTATGGGCATAGAGGAATTTCGCAGCATAGTATCTCTGAAAACCGTTACTGTTCCGCCTACCAATAAGCACAAGGAAGCAAGAACTTTCCAAAATACCAATAAAATATTAGGCGAAATTTATGAAAACTTTAAAATAACAGGAGTAAAAACCGGTTATACTTTAAAAGCCGGAAAAGTACTAGTATCTTCAGCAACGAACAATGAAGGAATAGAGCTAATCTCAGTAGTTATGGGAAGCGACAGCAATGCAGTTTTCAACAGTACTGAAGCTTTATTGAAATATGGTTTTTCCAATCCTAATTTAAAAGAATATTCAATGAGAAATAAACCTTATAAAGTTGTAATAAGCGGACGGGCTTTGCCAACCGAGCCAAAAGTATCGGAAAATTCTGTATTGGTACCTATAAAAGAACTGTGCCAATCTCTTAAAATTAATCTTGACTGGATTGGGGAAGATAAAACCATAATTCTCGAGAAGAACGGAAAATATGTTCATATGAGAATTGGCAAAGATTCGGCCTTTATTAACGGCAATAAAATTAAGCTTACCCATTCACCTTTTATAGAAAACGGACTGAGCTTTGTTCCATTAGAACCTATTGCCGAAACCTTCGGTTATGAAGTTAAAATAGATTCCAAGTTTAAAACCGTTGAAATTGACAGTCTTCCTTTTATACAAAACATAAGTGTTTCAGAAAGTGTATACTATTATGCCAATTCGGAGCCTTATGAATTTAAAGACATCAAAATTATCAATGACAAAGTTTATATTGACAGCAGTTATGCAGATACTTTGCTAAAGGACGAGCTAAACTTGCAATTTTTCCCTGAAAGCCGAATCATATATGTTGGAGATCATGCAACATATCTTGATCAGAGAACAGAAATATATGACCAGCGTATATATGTACCTTTGGCATCTTTTGCAAAAAACCTGGGAATGAAAGTATTCTGGGGGCCAAACACAAAAACTGTACATATGTATTATAACCAATTATCGGTAAATACTGATAGAAGCGTTGAAGATTTGGTTCCTGAACATTTTGTCTATGCCACTGTCAAAAATAATACACCTCTGTACCCTTCAATAGGTGCATCCAAAGCAAGTTCTTATATTAAAGGCGGAAAAGTTGAAGTAGTAAGGGATAAGGACTATAAGTGGTACTATATAAAAACTGACACCTTATCCGGATGGACAAAAATAGAATACCTGTCCATTGATACTAAATTCAATAAATTAGATGAAAAGCTATATCCTTCTGAAATAGAATTTTTTGCAAATGACTATTTCAAATTGGATAGTCCCACAGATTACCTTATATGGGTGGATCTGAAGAGACAACTTATTAATATTTTTACACGAAGTGAAAATAGTTGGAAGCTAACAAAGCAAATCCCCTGTGCTACAGGAAAAAACATCTCTCCAACTATAAAGGGCACTTTTTCCATCAATAATAACAGGGGTACTTGGATGCCTGCAGGCGGAAATGCATGGGTAAAAAATTATGTAGGCTTCTATTCATCGTATTTCTTTCATTCGGTGAAAGTAAAACGGGACGGATCTTTATATGACAATACTCTTGGAACAGTAGCATCGGCGGGATGTATCAGAATGCCCCTTGAAGACAGTGAATGGTTCTCAAAAACCATACCGGTTAATACAACCGTATTTATCCGCTAATGCCGTAAAGTAATTTTTTGGATGATTAGTTCACACTTATTATTCTTTAAATTCAAACATAAAATAAAAAAATATAAAGTCCTTGAATGGTCTTTTCAAGGGCTTTATATTTTTAAATATCCATAATTACCCTTTCAGAATATCTTTAATAGTTGAATTCTGATTTTCAATAATGATCTTGGCTTGTTTTGCCGTATCTTCTTTAATATTTTTTACTTCATTTTCAAGATCTTTTTTGAGTTTTTTAATTTCTGAAGCTTTTGCATTAGAGTCTATACTCTCATTATTTACAACCGAATTAATTTTATATCTTGTTTGCTTAATGGCTCCATCTATTTTCTGCTTAGAGTTACTTCTTAAAAGTGACAATTTTTGTCTCGCCTTTTCCAATTCATAGTTTACTTGTGTAAGTTGCCAGTTCAAATTCGATTTATAGTCTGACGAAAGTTCTAAAGAGTAATCATATTTTATTTCATCTTTTTGAGGTTCAACTATAACTTTAGTATTATCATCCTTTTTATATAAGTCTGTTCCATATTGATAATTATACATAGTCCACGGATTATACATATTATATGGCCATATTGCTGTATTCGGTATATCAATTTTTGGAGATATCCACGGATTATATCCGGTATAAGGTACTGATGTTGGTATAGAGGTCGGTACATCCCAGTTTGGCGGCATCCATGGATTGTATCCTACATAAGGCGTTGGTGTTGGTATTGTTGTTGGCTTTGGTGTAGGTGTAGGTGCCTCCCACTTTGGCGGTATCCATGGGTTGTATTCGACATAGGGCACTGGTGTTGATGTCGGATTTGGTGTTGATGTTGGCTTTTGTGTAGGTGTCGGTACCTCCCACTTTGGCGGTATCCATGGGTTGTATCCTACATAGGGCGTTGGTGCTGCTGTTGGTACCGTTGTCGGTGCTTCCCACTTGGGTGGTACCCATGGATTATATCCTACATAAGGCGTTGGTGTTGCTGTAGGTGCCGGTGTCTCCCACTTAGGCGGTATCCATGGGTTGTATTCGATATAGGGCACTGGTGTTGCTGTTGATGTTGAAGTTGGCTTTGGTGTCGGTACTTCCCACTTTGGCGGCACCCATGGATTATATTCCATATAAGGTGCCGGAGTCGGTATCTCCAACTTGTCCGGTATCCATGGATTATATTCATTATACTGTGATGGCGATTCTTTCTGTTTAGGTATCTCAAATGTTGGCGGCTCCCATGGATTATATCCTACTACCTCCTGTTTATTTTGAGTCATAACCGATGGATTATATATATCCTTATCACCATTATAAAAATCTTTTATATAACCTGTTTTACTATCAGATTGCAGTTTTATATCCTTGGCCATAACGTTGTTCCCCATGATGTTTAAGACAATTACAGCTAAAGTTGTTATAGTGCCAAGTTTCTTCACCCTTAACCCCCCATTCCCATAAAAAACATATATTTCTAAAACAATTATACCATCTAATAAACTCTTGTACCAGTATCAACTAAATTCTAATTATTCTAATTTATTTTTGGCAATAAATCTTTTACTTTCTTTTCAAGCTTATCCAACTCAGTCTGTGCCCTCTCATTTCCTGCTTTCTTAATTTCATTAATCTTGTTAATCAATTCCGATTCAATCAGCTTTATCTTTTTATTTTTTTGATCGCTACTCATACTTGAATCCATTTTTATTTTTGAAATTTCCTTGTTAGCTTTATCCGTTTCAAAGGCTATATCATTGTTCACTTGCCGCTGTATCTCTTGTATCACCTTTTGTGTTTCAATGTTTGCAGCTTCTATAGATTTTATTACATCGAGGTCATTAATTCCGCTAACTGACAAATCAATCTCCTGACCATTGTATGGCTCATTACCGGTATATGATTCATTTTCTCTTTTATCGGTATTATTATTTTTTGCACTGTCTCTAACATTCTCATTAGGCATAAAACTTTGGTTAACCTTATCGGAATCGCTTTTGTCCTTATTAAAGCTGTTATCAATATTCACTTTTTCAAGAATTTCATTTATCTTATTCTGCTTCAACTTTTCCAAATCAATATCTATTCCCTTTTCTTTACTAATTTTATATATTGAATATCTTCCCATTGAAATGTTATTATCAGCCGCAAGCTTTCTATCTTCCGATTTAGCTTCCAAAAAATAAGGCTCTATATTTCTGCTCAATAATTCATTCTTAATTATGCTAAAAGACGATTCCAGATTTTTTAATACATATTTATTATTTTGTTTTTCATCTTCATCTTTTAAACATGTAGTTATTAAAACTTTATTTTCTGAATTCAAATCAATCAGACCATTCTGATTGAGCTTTTCAACCATATCTACGACAACACTCTCCAATGGTTTTGATTTATAGTTTAAATCTTCAATTAAAAACTTGGAATTGCTGTCCTTTATCTCAACATCTATGACCTTGTTGTCCTTATTCACCATCAATTGCCAACTTGTATTTATATCAACATCTATATAGGCATAAATCTTATTTGAGTTTATTAAACCGGCAAAAAGCATTACTGCAATAAAAACAGCCGCTACACTGGCTATAACAGCAGAATATTTGACAACTGTATTTGTGTTATTTATCTTTTCCGACGGTTCAAAAATTATCTCCATTCCTTCATACATACCAGGTTGCTTTTTTATGCAAACAACTTCACAGCTCTCGGTCATTAGATATGCTTTATTGTCTTTTATTTGAAGTACTATCCCTGAACATTCCATTGTATCAACTCACCCCGCTTACTCCAAATTTTTAATGTAGTTCTTTATTATATCAAGATCACTCTTTAGAATTAGGGCCAAAGCAATGATGTATTTTCTATTGCGCTCAACGGTTCGCTGGCTTACATCTATATAATTAGCTATGTCCTTAAACGGAATAGTTTTCTTTGTATTAAGCTTTTTAAATAAGATGTCATCATCAGCTATAAACTTCGCAATTTTTGCGCAAGTTTTTCTGGAATCTCTGTGTTTGGGCATATTTTTAACCAAATCATCCATGGTTATTCCAAAGTCCTTCATTCTGCTCACAAAAGAAACAAACTCTTCGCGAACTTCGTAATTATAAACATGGTCTGTATCCCTTTCTACCAAATACCTGTATTCAAAATCGTAGTTTTCATCCTCCTCGAAATATGAAAACGGATAGACTTTCGAGCTCTTTTCATTTTTTCTTTTGTAATCTATTAACCTTCGCTGCATAACCTGGTATGAAAACTTCTTAAAACTACACTTTTTATCTTCATCATATTTTTCAATAGCTTCATTAAAAGCAATCAACCCAACACTATACTCTTCGCTATTTTCTATATCTATATATTTATTATTGAGTATACGGGAAACAGATTTAATAATGAAAGGTTTATAATCACTAATAAATCTGTCCTTTAAAAGTTTATCGCCAGACTTAATCTTCTGTAATATGTCTATAAAAGATCTCTTCTCGGGCGTTCGCATGCCAAAAAACCACATGTCCACTTAAATATCACTTCCCTTTAAAGTTCATTCGTAATTGAATAAATTTTTTGTCGGTGCTAAATTACACCCTATATTTACCATCCAAATTATTCTAAAAACATGCAGTGCAGTATTTCTTCAATCAAAGAAAATTCATGTAAAATATTTTTAATTAAAAGGGTAAATTCAAAAAAATAACACCTCATACAAATTGAGATGCTGATTATATATAATAGTAATCACTTAGCTTTCGTTAACCGTAAAATTTCTTTACTTAATAATCTTTTACAGTGCCATCTCAAAAAATCCAAGCTGCATAAATAGTTTTAGCTTATGCCAACTATTAACCGCTCTATTTTATTTTTACCTTTATAGGCAATAAACTTCTGTCGGAAAAACCTATTGTCATAACACCACTTACATTGCTTCCCACACCAATAACAGTACCGTTATTCATTAATGCCATGGTAAAGTCTATACCGGAAACAATAGATTTACATCCTTTGAAGGCATCTATTTTCACCGGTGTTAACTTATTCTCCGTAGTTCCGTCACCCAATTGTCCGCAATTATTCTTTCCCCATGCCCATACTTCTCCATCCTCTGTAACAGCAAAGGAACTGTCCCTTCCTGCAATAATCTTTACGACATTTTCAAGACCTTCAACCCGGACAGGTACATTGGTCTTATAAGTCGTACCATTGCCCAGTTGTCCGTATGTATTGTCCCCCCAAGCCCAAACGGTTCCGTCTTCCTTCAACGCCAAATTATAATTATTTCCGGCCGATATGGCGCAAATGTTCTCAAGGCCTTCTGCTTGCACCGGTTCCAGACTAAAAGTATCATTTCCATGAGCCAACTCACCAAACTGATTGCTTCCCCAAGTCCAAACAGTCCCGTCGTTTTTTAAAGCAACTGAATGCTCACTACCTGCCGCAACTGCAGCAACATCGGTAAGTCCCTTAGCTTTTGTCAGATTAAAAGTCTCCGAATAATTGTTGTGATGAGTCTGACTGCCATCACCTAGCTGTCCCCAATAACTGTTTCCGGCAGCATACACATATCCATCTTCTTTTAATGCAAGAATATGATTTTTCCCAACCGAGACAGATACCAAGCCTTCAAGGCCTTCTATTTTATAAGGCTGGTATACCGATTGTCCATTTCCCGATACTGTGTTTTTTGCAGCATAAATCCATACCTCATCATCTTCATAGATCACCAAAGTACGATTAAATGCTGCCACCACATCTTTTATACCTTTCTCGGATTTCACATAAAAAGGAGTAGAATAATCTTTTGATCCCGATTCCGCTGATAAGTCTACATCGTTAATCAACTGAAGATAATCGTTGTTCCCCCATGCCCACAAAGTCTTGTTCTTGTCAATTGCCAGAACATGTTTTCCTCCACAGGTTATTTTAGTTATATCGGAAATGCCATTTATAGTTACAGGCTCTGTAATATAGTCAACCGCACCGTTTCCCAGTTGGCCATATTCATTGTTACCCCAAGCCCACAAAGTACCGTCGGATTTTAATATAGCCATATGGGTTTTCCCACATGAAATACCTTCTACATCTTTAACCTCTGGAACAATTGAAGGAATTTCCGAATCTAAAGCTGTCCCCAAGCCCAATATTCCGTTGGTGTTTTTGCCCCAAGTCCACACCGTTCCGTCTTTTTTTAATACTGCCGCACAATACTGAGTCAGCTCTACCGATTTTATCCCCGATATTCCTTCTATTTTAACGGGAACACTGTTTACTTTATCGCTATTTCCCATAATCCCATAGGTATTATCTCCCCACATCCATAGGGTACCGTCTTCTTTTAATGCTGCAGAAACCATAGTACCTGCACTTATATACTCAACATCGGAAAAGTTACTTAGTTTTTCAGGTATTCTTGACCAAGACTGTATAGTGCCGTTTCCAAGTTGGCCTTTGGCTCCTGCACCCCATACCCAAACATTTTTATCTTTATCCAAGGCCAGTACATGTTCATCCCCTGCAGATATTTTAATTATATTGCTCACTCCAACAGCCTGCAGCGGCACATTGCTGTTAATTCCTGTACCGCATCCTATTTGTCCTTTATAGTTATAACCCCATCCCCATACCGTTCCGTCGTCTTTTAATGCAACGGAAAAGAAATCACCGGCATCAATATCTTTAACTTCTGTCATTCCTTTTACTTGAACAGGAGTACCTCTTCGCGTATTTGATTCATCCCCCAACTGGCCATAGTAATTATATCCCCATGCCCATACCGTTCCATCCTTTTTAAGGGCAAGAGAATGCCTGCTTCCGGCTGCTATTTTAACAACACCCTCAAGACCTTCAATTTTTTTAGGTATTCTTTCTATTTCCTCCGCTTCACCAAGGCCTAGTTGTCCATAGGAATTATAGCCCCACGCCCATACGGTACCATCTTTTTTTAATGCTATCGTATGGGATTCACCGCATGCAACCTGAACAAATCCTTCTACAGATTTCTTAGGAAATTCAGCTATTAGTCCCAGCAGCATCCCTTTCATATATGCTAAATCTGTTGAGTTAATCAATCCATCACCATTGACATCGGCCGCATATAATTCATCTTCAACTTCAAAACCTTTTATCATCCCTAACAGGTATTTTTTCATTAAAGCAAAATCCAAGGAATCAAACCTTGAGTCCCCGTTCAAATCCCCTATTACATATTCGGATGTTGTAATTACAGAAATTTCATTTTGAGCAAAGACAGAACTAATCATTGCGACAGTAACAATAGAAGCGAGAACGACTAGCAAAAATTTTCTGAACATACCATTTTTCACCCTTAAATTTTAATTTATATTCTGTACTTTTCATCAGGCCATTTCAGAAAACACAATTAAATTACTTGTTGAAAGCAAGCCTATCAAATCAAACTTATTGAAATAAAAATTGCAAACTTTATTTAAATAACTTTACTTAGTGTATAGCTGCTATTAAGAGTAGTTCATAGAAATGGACGTATGTATATAATATATTGACATGTCTTGCTTTAAGTGTACTATATGGTCTACCCCAAAGTCAATGTATTTGTAAGCTTTTAAGTATAGGTTAAAACATGCAGATATTGTTCTGCCTTCAAATAAATTTTATACTTTACTTAAATAGTAAAGAACGTTATATCGGTTTATTTTTGTTGTATTAATATATAGAAACAAAAATGGTTTTAAATTTTGTGAGGTGAATATTTATTGGAAACTGAACAAACCTTAATTGAAAATACATTAAAGGGAGATATGTCTTGTTATAGACGAAGATTTTTTGCCACAGCAGGAAGAAGGTATCGGTCCTCAAGTTTACAAGTGTGTAAGAATATTAAAAGAAGTTATGGGAAATGAAGTAAAACCTTCTTATATTGAAGATTTTAAAGAAGATGCAGTATTTAAATTTATCTTTGAAGATTCAAGTATATCGGAAATTGTTTTAACTGACCGCTATATAAAATATAGCGGGAAATATTATGAATTAAAGGAGCCTTCTAAAACTATAATGGCAAGGATATTTACAGCATACTTTTAAACTTAGGTTGCTTCGCACTAATATTCAGTTACAAGGTGTTTACTGTAAAAATTGTAAACTTGAAAGAACCAGTTGCTTTAATCAAACAGCTGGTTCTTTCAAAAGCTCTTTCTTATTTTGCATGGGTTGGTTTATCTTTGTAAAATCCTTTAGAAATCCTTTCAGTATCCTCAAGTTTTTGAGTTTTCTGCTTCATAGGATCAGAATTAATACCTTTTGTTTTGTTTTTACCCATTAGAAAACCACCCCCTTAATTTTATAATTTCCCATTCATAATTTAATATTTTGCCATTATTTTCTGTAATGTTAAAAATTACATATATTAGAATCACTGCATTTACCATATTTAAGTATGAAGCTTTACTGTCAAATCTTCAGGAAATATTTTTTTATCTTTCAATGCCCCTGGAAAAGTGTTATTATTAAAATGCTTCTAAAATTTTAATGTTAATCGAAAGGTGGAAAAACAATGGCTGCAAAGGATAAAGTAAATAATATCGAAGCTCTTATTGAAGCAACAAAAGATGAAGATGTTAATGAAAGAAAACAAAACTGGGCTGCTTTTGTAGAAAGCACTGTGGTAAACTTTTTTATCGATTGTAAATTGGAAAAACTAAATTTAGAAGACGGAAGAGGCAATAAAGCAAAATTAGTCCGTCAAAAAGACGATTCCATAAAGGTTGAATATACTTCAACCACTACTTTATAGTACATAACTAATTACCCTTTCTAAGGTTTCATAGCGTTTTTGCCAAAATAAATGCTCCTCTTTCAAGTAAACAGTTTTATTATTTTCACTGTCTACCTAAAGGGGAGCATATTATTTGAGCTTTTTTACTTAAATATTCTCCTGTTTTAAGGCATCTAGGATATTTTCTTTCTTTATTTTTGCACTGGAGTAAAACATAGCTGAACCAACGATAATAAATACTGCCACTACAGCTATCAATATGCTAATCCAAGGCAAGTTAAATTCATAGTCAAAGGATTTACTAAAGACTCGATGAAGCAGCACCATGGCAATTCCACTGATGGGCAAGCCGTAAAGCAAGGCTTTAAGGCCATAGAATATGCTTTCATAGTTAATCATCTTATTGAAACCTTTAGGTGTCATCCCCATGGATTTTAACATGGCAAACTCGCGGCGGCGCAGTGCGATGCTGGTGGAAATAGTATTAAAGATATTGGCAATGGAAATAAGTGTAATTAAGGTAATAAAGCCATAGGTAAAAATTGAGACAAATAGGAGAATCTTTTCCCCTTTTTCCCTGGACTCATAGGTATTGTATATATTCGAATTAGTTATTTGTTCCAGAGCCTCTTGGGTAGTACGAGGATCAGTACTTTTGATGTAGATATTGGTCTGCCGTACATCAATGCCTGTTTCTTCTGCCAACCTCTCAAGAGTTGCTTCAGAGACAATAATACTTAATCCGCTTATCCCCATATCATAAATACCCATGGGACGCTCATCGGCCAAAGCAGCAATTTCTATTCGGTCTATATATTCTTCTTCGGTATTTTCACCGTTAATGGTTACCGATAATACATCCAGCATATTCCCTACCTTGGCTTCAGTAGTTTTGGTCTCAACATATTTGCCCGTTTCAAAGTCCCGGTAGGAAGTTTTATTAGCCAAAATTCCCGATAACCGATTGGGATCAATAAGCTTGGTATAATCTGCTCCCACAGTCTCAGCATAAGCTTTTAGGGCTTCATCATCCAAAGAAGAAATATAAAGATAAAAAGAATATTTTCCCCCCTCATGAGCAGCGTAAGCAGAGCTATTATAACTTTCGGTCTCATTTTTAAGCTGTTCCCGTAATCGCTGAGGAACCATTTCTTCTTTCTGCCAAGTGGCGGTTCCATTGAGCTCCCGCACAAAAGCATACTCTGTAATTTCGTTGCGATCATTGAGCCAATCCTTTATTTCAGCATCTTCCCTTATGTCTAACACTTTAATATCATAATTAATTCCTCGCTGAGTTAATTCCACCGTTTTATAAAAATTATCGGTAAAAAAGGATATTGATAAAAACAAGACAATACTTATAACTATAGAAAATACCGTTACTTTATATCGACCTCTGTTTCGCTTAAGATTTTTCAGGCCGATTTCACCTTCAATGCCGAAGAGCATCCTCACCATCTTGGAAGTCTTAACCGTTTTACCCTTAATTTTAATATCTGCCGTTTGACGAATAGCATCAATAGCTGATATTCTGGACGCTCTGCGAGCCGGTAGATAAGTGGAGATAAAAATGGTAAGGACAGAAACGGCACAGGCTAAGAGCAAAGACACGGGTGTAACCTTCACCAGAAGCTTTTCATTAGTATTTGTTAAGAGCATATTTTGATTTATAAAGAAAAAGGTTATTCCCAGTCCTCCCAGCCCACTTAAGATACCAAGGGGAATACTAATCAGTCCAATAACAGCCCCTTCAAAAAATACGGAATTGCGCTTCTGGCTTTTGGTAGCCCCTACACTGGACAGCATCCCTAAATAGCGGGAGCGTTCCCCAACGGAAATGGCAAAGGAATTATAAATCAATGCTACGGCACCAATAATGATAATCCCCATAATAATTGCCAAAAGCCCAATAATGGTTTGCCTGAAATTATCAGACTTTGTAACGCCGTAGTAACGCAGGAGATTACTATTAAAATTGACCCACTCTATATTGTGTCGTTCAGCAAACTCCTGAGCCTCAGAATAAAGGGATTGCTTAACCTTATTTAAGACAACGGTGGCATTAACCCTATCGGTTGAAGTAAGCTTACTCTCATCCATAAAACTGATGGTTGAATATAAAGATTGCCTGATAAGAGGCTTTATAATTCCTACCACTGTATAAGTAGTTGTTTCTCTCTTAATAAAAGTTTCATTAAGATCCTTACTATTGTTCTCGGCCTCTTGGTAAACTACCTCGCCAATATTTAATGTGATCTCATCCCCAATCTGAAAATTCATCTTCCCTTTTTTTATAATCTCTTCAGAAATTACAATCTCATTCTCTTTTTGAGGGAGACGCCCTGAAGTTAAAGTTATAGGAAACTTTTCAAAACCTGTTTGGTTAAAAGCTTGAATAGATAAGTGAAGCTTTTTCTCATTGTTTTTATCCTCCAAGACAGCAACGCCCATGTCCTTACTTAAAATCATTGCTTTGGTATTTTTATCTTCCTTGATAGCTGCTATTTGCTCAGTATTGACATTACCGTAAATAACATGCCATTCGCCATTCTCGGCAATTTCGTCTCTAATGAAAAGATTCAAAAATGATACCCCAAGAGTGGTTACGGCCGTTATCATGGCCACCGCAATAATAACTCCGATAATGGTAACAAGGGTTCTTCTTTTATTCAGCTTTAGATGCCTTAGGGTTAAGCGGTTAACTATACTCATGGTCGTATCACCTCTTCCTTGGCAATGCGTCCATCTTCAATAGCCAGTACCCTGTCTGCCTGAAGAGCTATTCGCTCATCATGGGTAATGACTATCAAGGTTTGCTTCAACTGTTTATTGAAAATCTTTAAGAGATTGATTATCTCACTGCTGTTTTTACTGTCCAAATTCCCTGTGGGCTCATCCGCCAACATAAGAGCCGGATTATTTATTAAGGCCCGTCCGATGGAGACCCGCTGCTGTTGACCTCCGGAAAGCTGGTTAGGTAAATGATTTAATCGATTCTCAAGGTTTAATGACTTGACAATATCGTTAAAATGCTTTTCATCCACCTTCTGTTTATCCAATAAAAGAGGCAGCTTAATATTTTCTTCCACAGTTAGTACGGGAATAAGATTGTAAAACTGATAAATTAAACCGATCTGTCTCCGCCTGAATATCGCCAGCTGAGTTTCATTCAAAGCATAAATATCATGACCTTCAATATAGACCTTGCCATGGGTTGGCCTGTCCACACCTCCAATAAGGTGAAGAAGAGTGGATTTGCCGGAACCGGAAGGACCGATAATAGCTACAAACTCACCTTTCCTAACAGAAAAAGATACATTATCCAGAGCTTTAACTGCTGTTTCACCCTCACCATATATTTTTGATAAATTTTCAACACGTAAGATTTCCATTACTGAATCCTCCTTTCTTTATGAGTTTAGCTTATCAGGAGAATATGACTTTATAGTGACTTCTATTATGACAATTTTGTCACTTTTGCATTTCTTAAATAGTCTTAATAATAAAGTCAAGGCCTGCCATCCTTGACTTCAAAGCCTAAATTATGTGTTTATAAAACTTTATGATAAACTCGGTTCCTTCCCCTTCTTTGCTTTTTACTTCAATATCTCCCATCTGGGCAGTAATGATACTGTTAGCCAAATTCAAACCGATGCCAACACTTTCATCGCTGGAATTCTTACCTTTGTAAAAACGCTTAAAAATATTGGGAAGGTCTTCTTTTGCAATTCCACTCCCGTTATCGCTAATTCTGATTTCCGTATATAGGGGATTTTCCTGAAAAGTTATGGCAATTCTGCCTCCTTGCGGGGTATGTTCCACACAATTCTTTAAAATATTAGTTAAGGCTTCTGCTGTCCAATTTAGATCACAGCGGCAAGTTACTGTCTCCTCACCTTCTATTATTAAACTATGTTCTTTTATATCCATAGGGATTAAGACAGGCTCTAAGGCTTTTTTTACTAAGCTTTTCACAGATATTACTTCCTGTTTGAACCGGACAGTACCGGCATCGATTTTGGATACTTTCAACAAAGAGGAAATAAGCCATTCAATTCGCTCTAATTGCCCACTGATATTATTGGTAAACTCAGCTCTCTTCTGCTCATTCAGCTTCATATCTTTAAGCAAATCTGTCATAACCATCATGGAAGTAAGGGGGGTTTTTAACTGATGGGAAATATCAGCTATAGCATTGGGCAGTTGGACTTTATCCTGATGTAAAAGGTTGCTCTGCTCAGCTAACTTAAGGGTCACTTTATAAATGTCATTTTTCAATACACTAAGCTCCCCTTCTCTATTATCCCTTAAGTCTAAAGAATAATCACCGCTGCTGATTTTCCGAACATAAGAAGATAGCTTAGCTATTTCCCTGTAACGCCATGCCGTAAAAAGCAGGGTACAAGTAATAAGTAACACCGAAGTAAGCAAAGTAAAAATTGCTGCAGGAGCTGCATAAAGACAAGCCCCAACCGTCGCTATTACACTGATTCCTACCATTACTATCAATAAAATCTGTATTTCTCTATTGCGCCACAATTTACTCACCAACCTTATAACCTAACCCCCGCACTGTTTTTATCAAAGAGGGGTTTTGCGGGTCATCTTCCAATTTCTCTCTCAATCTTTTGATATAAACTGTCAGAGTATTATCATTGACAAAATCTCCGGCCACATCCCAAATCTGCTCTAAAAGCTGATTGCGGGAAAGAACTTGTCCCACATGATTGGCAAAAACCAATAACAAACGGTACTCTAAGGCCGTCAATGCAATTTCAACACCACGCTTATAAACCTTACCTTCCAGAGTATTAATTTGCAGGTTCTCTAAATTAATGAGTGTTTTATTCTCCTTTTGCTTTTCCTGCTGCTTGTTGTAGCGGCGCAAAACGGATTTTATTCTGGAAATAAGCTCTCTAATGCGAAAGGGTTTTGTAATATAATCATCGGCCCCCATGTCAAGGCCCATTACTATATTGCCCTCATCATCCACCGCCGTGAGGAAAATCACCGGAATATCCTGCATCTTCTTCACAAGTTTGCAGAGATCATAACCACTGCCATCAGGTAAGGCTAAATCAAACAAGCACAAGTCGAATTGGCTTAAATTTTCATTTATAACTTTTCGGGCACTTTCCGCATCGTAACAAAGAACGGTGGTAAAGTTCTCCTGAACAAGGGAATACTCTAATCCAGCCGCTATTACCTTATCGTCTTCCACAAGCAATATCTTCATAGCTTATACTTTCCTCCTTAAAGCAGCAATTCCCAATGCTATCTTTTGTAGTTTCTTCATGTATTTCAATTAGTACTATATTGATTACTTATTTTAGGCTTAACTTGCTAATCCTTTCCATTAAAATCTATATAATTTCAATTTGATTATCCTTTTATTTTATACTGCTTGCCGTTAAATGTAAAATATAAGTTTGACAAAATGCAAAGACAAATCCATTTAACTTACATTTTACATTCTTTTAATCTCACATTAATATTGCTTCTATAATATGAACTCATAAAGTCATTTCAAAAAAACTATGGGCTTTAAGGTAAAAACAAATTTTTTGATATGACAATTTCAAAATTTATGATATTCAAAAGGATTTGAGGTGAAAATATGGATAATAGAATTGAAACGAAAAAAGTATGTATTTCAAAAAACAATAAAATTAATACCCTTGCTATCATATCCCTGATTTCATTAGTTATTGCACTTATCTTTACCGGATGTGGAAGTCAAGTTGATTCAAAAATATCCATTGTAGGATCAACGTCAGTTCAGCCATTGGTTCAAGAATTAGCGGATAAATATAACGAAGAAAATGCTCAAATAAAAATAGACATCCAAGGTGTTGGTTCTACTGCAGGAATAAAGGCTGTATATGACGGTACTTGTGACATTGGTATATCCTCAAGAAAACTAAAAGAAGAAGAAAAAGCCTGGAATTTAACTGAAACATTAATTGCCCTAGATGGTATAGCTGTTGTAGTCAATCCCAATAACAAAGTTGAAAATTTATCCAGTGAGCAAATTTCAAAAATATTTAAAGGTGAAATAAAAAATTGGAGTGAACTTGGCGGTGAAGACAAGGAAATCATTGTTGTAACCCGTGAAGCAGGCTCAGGTACTCTTGCTGCTTTTCAGGAAATTATGAACCTTACGAAAAAAGATGGCGATAAAACCATATCTCTAATAGCTTCCGACGCCCTTGTCACCGATGGAAACGGTGCCGTTTTAGCCAATGTTTCCAGTAAAGAAAATGCCATCGGATATATGTCTTTAGGAATTGTGGATGAAACCAAAGTTAAAATAGTAAAAATCGATGGTATAGAAGCCTCTGCAGAGAATGTCAAAATCGGCAAATATCCCATTTCAAGACCCTTTCTGATGCTGACTAAAGTCGACACAAGTAAAGAGGCAATGGATTTCATTGATTTTATACTTAGCGACGAGGGGCAGAAATTAGTATCAAAAGAATATATCCCTATTAACTGATGCAAAAACATTCATATATCCTAAACAGTATTTAAAATTTAGTTGAGGTGATTTTATGCCTATAAAGGAAATTAACAGGCATTCGAATAAAAAGCTCCTTCCATCGAGGTCATATAACAGTAATATATGTATTTCAACATATAGCAAAAAATATAGAAACACGGAAAAACATAAAAAGGTATCCGAAAAAACGGCAGAAAAGGCATTCCTTTTAAGTTCCTTAATTTCTTTGTTCTCTCTTATTGCTATAACCGTTTTTATTTTTGCAAAAGGTTCGGCTATCTTTTTTAAAGTAGGTTTTAATGATATTATATTGGGCATGGAGTGGAAACCCCTTGAAGGTCTCTATGGAATCTTTCCAATGATAGTATCCTCTCTCCTTGTAACCTTAGGTTCAATTATTATAGGTATATCTATAGGACTAATGACTGCTGTACTGCTTGCTGAAATCTCTCCTCCGAAAATTTCAAAATTCATCAGACCCGCAGTCGATTTACTGGCAGCGATACCTTCTGTTGTATACGGCTTTTTTGGACTTATCGTAATTGTACCGCTAATTGACAAAAAATTTGGTGGCGGAGGCAACAGTCTACTGGCTTCAATATTAATACTCGCTATAATGATACTGCCGACTATAGTTAGCATATCCGAAACCTCCATCCGTTCTGTACCTAAAGAATATAAGGAAGGTTCCCTAGCATTGGGAGCATCACATATAGAAACAGTTTTCAAAGTAATTCTACCCGCTGCAAAATCCGGTATATTTGCATCAATCGTTCTGGCTATGGGAAGAGCAATTGGCGAAACAATGGCTGTAATGCTTGTTATCGGCAACACACCGCAAATTCCCAAATCTCTTTTTGACCGAACCAGAACTCTTACTTCAAATATTGCTATTGAAATGGCTTATGCACAGGGGTTGCATCAAGAAGCTCTCTTTGCCACCGGAATTGTTTTGTTTGTATTCATAATGATATTAAATATTATCTTAAATGTATTTATTAAAAAGGCAGGTGAATAAAATTGACAGCTAGGAAAATAAAAGACTCCATTATAAAAATATTTATCTGGCTATGCGGTTTTTTGACCATAGGCATGCTGGCATGGCTTTTAACTTACATTATAGCAAATGGTATAAATCATTTAAGCTTAAGCTTTATTTTTTCAGAGTTTAAAGGTGATACGCGCGGAATCTTCCCCATGATTATAAATACCCTATTGATTGTTTTACTATCCATAGCAATCTCAACACCTATAGGTATTTTCTCTGCCATATACCTTGTGGAATACGCCAAACCGGGAAAACTTTTAAAGACAATTCGTTTTGCCACTGAAACTTTACAAGGTATCCCTTCTATCATATACGGGCTTTTTGGTTTTATATTTTTTGTTACTTTCATGCGATTTGGCTTTTCCCTTTTATCCGGAGCATTAACTTTAAGCATCATGGTTCTACCTACAATTATACGTACAACGGAAGAAGCACTAAAAACAGTTCCCCTTTCCTTTAGAGAAGGAAGCCTAGCTTTAGGAGCCACCAAGCTTCAAACCATAGTAAAAGTGGTTATACCCAGTGCAATTCCAGGTATTTTAAACTCGGTAATACTAAGTATAGGAAGAATTGTCGGTGAAACAGCTGCCGTATATTTAACGGCAGGAATGGTAACACGATTTCCTCAAAATATTATGGATTCGGGCAGAACCTTGTCTGTACATTTATACTTGCTCGCAAAAGAAGGCCTTTCCTTTGAAGAAGCTTTTGCAACCGCTTCAATTTTAGTTATTTCAGTTGCACTGATTAATCTAATTACAAACTTGATTGCAAAAAGAATGAGAAAAATTACAATGGGTAACTAGTACATGGCAAAGAAACTGTCCCCTTATGATCATATAAAAATAAAGCAATAGTATAAAAATTATAAATTGGAGAGTGAATTATGTGATTAAAGAAAAAATTAGATTACATGGTAAATTAACCGCAAAAACAAATAACAACATAAAGATATATACAAAGGATTTAAATCTATATTATGGAAACAGTCAGGCATTAAAAAACATAAATATAACTATATCCGAACGGCAAGTTACCGCTTTGATCGGACCTTCAGGCTGCGGAAAGTCCACTTTCTTAAAAACTCTCAACAGAATGAATGATCTTGTTCCTAACGTTAAAATCACCGGCAGCGTCTACTTTGATAATTTGAACGTATATAAAGAATATGATATAGTTGAATTGCGAAAACGAATAGGAATGGTTTTTCAAAAACCAAATCCTTTTCCAATGTCTATATACGAAAACATTGCCTATGGGCCAAAAATACATGGAATAAAAGCAAAATCTGTCCTTGATGAAATTGTTGAAAAGAGCTTAAAGGGCGCAGCACTTTGGAATGAGGTAAAAGACCGCCTTAAGCAAAGTGCTCTGAGATTGTCAGGTGGGCAGCAGCAAAGACTTTGTATTGCAAGAGTTTTAGCAGTAGAACCGGAAGTAGTTCTAATGGATGAACCCACTTCCGCCCTTGACCCTTTATCAACTTTGAAAATTGAAGATTTGATTGAGCAATTAAAAAGTAAATACACAATAATTATTGTTACTCATAATATGCAGCAAGCCGGTCGTATATCCGACAAAACAGCGTTCTTCCTTAATGGCGAAATGATAGAATATGACTATACCGAAAACGTATTCAGCACACCAAAGGACAAAAGAACTGAAGATTATATTACCGGTAGATTCGGTTAATGTTTTTGAAATAGCAAATTTCAGGAGTTGAAAATCATGACTAGGAGTTTTTTTGATAGAGAACTTGAAGAATTACATTTAGATATGATAGGCATGGGAAGTCTTGTTGAAGAGTCCATTGAAAACACCATTATTGCATTAAAGAAGCAGGATGTTGTCCTTGCAAGGCAGATTTTCATAAATGATGATATAATTGACGAATATGAGAAAAGAATTGAACGGCGCTGCTTAAATCTTATTGCTCGCCAGCAGCCCTTGGCAAAAGATCTGAGAACAATAAGCGCTGCTTTAAAGATTATTACCGATATGGAAAGAATAGCCGACCACTCGGCGGATATAGCTGAAATAACTATTAGAATGGCTAATCAAAAATATTTAAAACCTTTGGTTGACATCCCTAAAATGGCCGAACTTGCAAAAAGGATGGTTAACAGAGCCATCGATGCATATATCAAACAGGATGTAGAACTGGCAAAAACTGTATGCAGCAGTGATGATGAGGTTGATGAGCTGTTTATAAAAATTACCCTTGAACTTATGAATGTTGCAAAAAATGACCCAAATTCCGTTGAACAGGCTATAGATTTTATACTAATAGCAAAATATCTTGAACGTATGGCCGACCACGCTACTAATATCGGAGAATGGGTAGTATATAATGTTACAGGAGAACATGAACATTTGGCCAGGGATTCACGACAGGATGATAATATTACTCCTGTAAAATAGTTTTAAAAAAATAAACACCAATTACCGATAGGAAGGTGCATATATGACAAAGAAGCTGATTTATGTCGTAGAAGATGAAAAACATATTCAGGAATTAATAGCTTTTAATTTGATAGAAACCGGATATGATGTTAATTGTTTTGACACTGGCGAAGATATGTTTATCGAATGCCAAACCAAGAAGCCGGACCTGTTTATTTTAGATATAATGCTCCCCGGTATTGACGGTTTTGAAATTTGCCGAAAGATTAAAGAAAATTCTGCTTTAAAGAAAATACCTATAATTATGCTGACAGCTAAAAACGATGAGTTTAATAAAGTATTAGGCTTGGAATTAGGAGCAGAAGACTATATTACCAAACCTTTCAGCGTAAGAGAGCTTGTTGCCCGGGTAAAGGTGGTTTTCAGAAGGCAGGCAGAGAGCCAAGAAATAGTTCCCGAAGTAATCAAGGTTGGTAATATAACAATTGATGTGGCGAGACGGGAAGTATATAAGGGTAATACATTAATTGAAATGACCCTTAAAGAGTTTGAACTTTTAAAACTTCTTGTACTAAACAAAGGATTGGTCATGTCCCGTGAACTGCTGTTGGAAAAAGTATGGGGATTTGACTATTACGGAGAAACAAGAACAGTTGATGTACACATCCGATATCTAAGACAAAAAATTGAAGATGACGATAATATGCCTACTTATATAGAAACAGTCAGAGGTGTAGGATATCGATTCAGTGACAAAGGAGACAGGGATTAATAGAATTATGAAAAAGAAAATTCTTAGATACTATTTACTGTTAATTGTGTTTGTTTTAGTGTTAACAGTTATTTTTACAACACAGATCTCCAAAAGGTATTACAAGTTCGAGGTTGAAAACAAACTGGAGAGTATAGGTATTTCAATTCAATACTATTTACTGCATAACACTTCCGGCCTCCAATTGGACTATAACCAATTGGCCGAAGATTTTGCGAATAATTATAATGAAAGCATTACTTCTCCGGATAATAATTTAAGAGTAACCTTTATTGACCTTTCCGGCAGAGTTTTAGGCGACTCGGAGGCCGATTATAAAACAATGGAAAACCATTCTTCCCGAAAAGAGGTTCGAGAGGCTCTTTCGGGAAAAATAGGCAAGGACTATCGCAGCAGTACGACATTGGATTTTGATTTGTTATATATGGCAATTCCCGTAAATGAATTGAATTTGATTGTACGAGTATCGGTCCCATTGACAGAACTGAATATAATTAACCGAATTACCTGGTCCTATTCCATGCTTATAGTTTTGTCCGTTTTAGTTATAAGTGTAATAATTTCTTTAAGAATTGCAGAAACAGTAATTCGTCCTCTTAACGACATAATTCATGCTTCAAAAGAAATATCCCAAGGAAACTATTCTAAAAGTATTTCGGTGACCTCAAAGGATGAAGTGGGACAGCTAGCGCTTCAGTTTAACGAAATGGCATCTAAACTGGACAAGACAATATGTGACCTTAACAATAAAAAAATCGAACTGGAATCCATAGTACAAAGCATTACCTATGGAATAGTAGCTGTGGATAACAACTTAAAAATCCTATTAATTAACCATGCAGCTTTTAGCATTTTAAATTTAGACAGTAATACTCAAGTCACAGGTGAAATAATCACACAGCATATAAGGAATAACCGGATAAACCTGCTTTTAAAAGAGTCTATGGAACAAAATACGCCTTTAGAATGTGAAATCAATCTTGATGAAAAAGAACTGCTGATAAAGACCTCTCCCATAAGGTCAAATAACCATAGTGCCGTCAACTCGGGATGGATAATCTCAATTCAAGACATTACAACATTAAGAAAACTTGAAAAATTGAGAACAGAATTTGTTTCCAATGTAACCCATGAACTTAAAACTCCCATCACATCCATTAGAGGGTTTATTGAAACTCTAAAAAACGGTGCCATTAATAATAAGGATGTATCACTTAGATTTTTGGATATTATTGATATTGAAGCAGAACGTCTTCATGAATTGATAAACGATATTTTACTATTGTCGGAAATTGAAAATAGACATAGTGACACCGATTTAGAGAGAATTGATCTAAGTTCCATAATTGACGATGTGTTTGAAGTAATGCAGAACATAGCCATTGAAAAAAATATATCTCTTATAAATAATACCGGTGAAAAAATAATTATTAAGGCCAATAGAAACCGAATGAAGCAGATGATATTAAATTTGGTCGATAACGCTGTAAAATACAATGTGCCAAACGGTTCTGTGACAGTAAGTGCTGAAAATGCCGGCGGAAAAGTAATAATATGTGTCAGGGATACGGGAATCGGAATTCCATCCCAACATATCCCACGTATTTTTGAACGCTTTTACAGAGTTGATAAAGGAAGGTCAAGGAGCATGGGAGGTACCGGCTTAGGCCTTTCAATTGTAAAGCATATTGTTAATCTATATAATGGGATAATTAAAGTAAATAGTGAAGTAGGCAAAGGTACAGAGTTCATTATCCAGCTTCCCTGCTGATTTAGTATCGAGTAGGAGGCGGTGACTAACCGCCGACCTCTCACACCACCGTGCGTACCGTTCGGTACACGGCGGTTCTCTAGTTTTCACAAACTTTTAGATAGTAGGCAGACATAGAAATGTATCCT
>Ga0134092_1000058_pt1 | contig 104286 bp, 90 predicted proteins | sample 3_6taG_FD_94454 | JGI IMG/M metagenome (GOLD analysis project Ga0134092, IMG submission 94454) | Switchgrass degrading microbial communities from high solid loading bioreactors in New Hampshire, USA - 3_6_20_6_A3 metaG | ecosystem: Engineered > Bioreactor > Semi-continuous > Anaerobic >... | reverse complement strand
CTATGACTATTATGCACCTTCCTGCTGGACTCATTGCTGGAACGACGTTTGGGCAGGTACAGCATGCATAATTGCTGAAATTGATGACAAGTACGATAAAAACAGTGACGAATTTGAAAATGCCTATAGAACAGCTACTAACAAGAGTCCTTACGAAGAAATAGACTTCTGGAGCCAAATAGCCAAGACTGTAGACAATTGGATGAATGGAAAAACTGTTATTATTACACCTGGTGGATATGCATTCCTTAATCAATGGGGTTCAGCAAGATATAACACAGCTACACAGCTGTTAGCTTTAGTATATGACAAGCACCATGGTGATAAGCCTTCAAAGTACAGTGAGTGGGCAAAATCACAAATGGACTACATAATGGGAAAAAATCCGTTAAATCGTTGCTACATTGTAGGTTACAGTGAAAATTCCGTTAAATATCCTCACCACAGAGCAGCATCCGGATTGTCAAGATGTGAAGATCCAAATCCGCATAAATATGTTCTTTATGGTGCTTTAGTCGGAGGTCCCGATGCCCAAGACCAGCATATTGATGTGACAGCTGATTATATTTATAATGAAGTGGCAATAGACTATAATGCTGCATTTGTTGGTGCATGTGCCGGTCTTTACAAATACTTTGGAGATGAAACAATGAAAGTTACTCCGGACTTCCCACCAAAAGCAATTATTGACGATCCTAGCGATGATACAGGTGCAGGTAAATATTGGGTAGAAGCTTTCTGTGTCGACATTGTTCAATCAGATGGACCGAAAGCTACTGAAGTAACACTTTATGTTTATTCCAATGCAAGAAAACCATCAAAGAATATCTCGGTAAGATACTATTTTGACGCAACAGGAATGACTTCTCTCGATCCAAATAAAATAGAATTAAGACAGTTATATGACCAGACAGCGGCTGAAACCAATTACGCTGCAGAATTGTCCGGACCGCATCATTACAAAGACAATATTTATTACGTTGAAGTAAAATGGCCCGATTTCCCGGTTGCCAATTCCAATAAAAAGTACCAGTTTGCTATCGGAACCTATGCTTGGCAAAACTATTGGGATCCGTCCGACGACTGGAGTCACCAAGATCTAAAAGTTTTCGATGACAGCTGGAAAGGTACACCTGCTAAAACAGACTATATCTGTGTTTATGATAACGGTGTGCTTGTAGGTGGTATAGAACCTGACGGAACAACTCCTTCAATTGATCCTCAACCAACGCCTACTCCTCCGGTAACAAAGGTAATTATAGGCGATTTAAACGGCGATGAAGCAATAAATTCCATTGACTACGCTTATTTGAAGAGTTATCTGTTGGGAAAAATAAAAGAATTCCCGGCAGAAAACGGTTTAATAGCTGCCGACGTTAATGGGGATGGAGAAATAAATTCCATTGACGTTGCAAATATGAAAATGTATTTGTTAGGTAGGCTAAAAGAATTCCCGGCAGCATCCAAATAGTCGGATTAGATAAAGCGAAGTGCATAAAAATGCCTTCGCTTTTCTTTTTTACTTTTTAATGTTATGATATGATGGAAAGATAGATTCAAGCTCTAATAAAGATATTAAATGCCCTTTTGCATATTTTAAATGCTGGGGGCATAGATTATTATAATAAATGGCTGAAAATTTAAATAGGAGAGAGAAAATGATTATTTTTGATGCACATTGTGATACCATTACCAGAATAATGGAGTTAAATTCAAATTTATACAGTAATAATTGCCACATAGATATATTAAGGCTTAAAAGATCAGGGAAATTTATCCAAACTTTTGCGGCATTTATCGATCCCATATATTCTCCTGCCTATGCTATGAAGAGGGCAATGCAAATTATTGACCGGTTCTATAGTGAAGTGGAAAACTATAAGGATGATATAATGTTATGTTGTAATTACAACGATATAGAAAAGGCTCTATCACAGGGTAAAATTGCCGCTATGCTTTCTATTGAGGGTGGTGAAGCCCTTCAGGGGGATTTGGGAGCGTTAAGGAATTTTTATCGTCTTGGAGTAAGGAGTGTCTGTCTTACTTGGAATTATAGAAATGAAATAGCCGATGGTGTGAAAGATGAAGAAACGGGAGGAGGACTAACACCTTTTGGGAGACAACTTATAAGAGAGATGAACAGGTTAGGAATGCTTGTTGATTTATCCCATATTTCCGAAAAGGGATTTTGGGATGTAATAGAAACGACTTCTAAGCCAATAATTGTGTCCCATTCCAATGCAAGAAAAATTTGTTCCCACCCAAGAAATTTATATGACAACCAAATTTTATCCGTAGCAAAGAACGGTGGCGTTATAGGGATAAATTTTTATCCGGAATTTTTAAATGATGATGGAAAAGCTTCAGTTAAAGATATATTAAAGCATATTGAACATATAATATCTATAGCAGGGCCTGACCATATAGGAATTGGCGCAGATTTTGACGGTATAGAAAAAACACCTGCAGATATTAACGGAATTGAAAATATAAATATAGTGTTTGAAGAAATGGCAAAGTTAAACTACTCCGACGAAATTATCAGAAAATTTGCCTCAGAAAATTTTTTAAGGCTTATAAAAGAAATAGAGTAAATTAATTCTTAATAGAATAAACCTCCTTTCTAAAAGCGTCATCTAAACAATAGAAGACGCTTTTTTAAAAGCAGATAATTTTAATCATAATATTACTTTTCGCAATGTTTTCTTCTATAAATTAACATTTTGAAGCATCTAATATTGTAACTTGCATTTTTTTTCTGAACATTTATAGAATTAAAGGTTTAAATGGATTTATAAGTTATATTCCATTATACTTTTTCTTTTCATAAGCATTGTTCGATTCTCTAAAAATTTTCCATTGCAGTTCTAAAAAATAATTTATCAGTATTTATGCTGTATTGAACTTGGTTTTATATCTAAAATTCAAACATAGGATTAATGTACCGGTATAATTGATTTTTTTTTAACCAAGAAATATATGGACATAAAAGTAAAATAGATATAAAATAATTTTGCATAAATCAAATCAATAACTTGCAAAAAAACATATAATGTATTAAAATGATGTACATAAAACATATTTGTGGAGGGTTAAAAATGGAACTTTCAAAAAAAGCACTTTCAATTAGTCCATCATCAACACTTGCTATAGATGCAAAAGCAAAAAAAATGAAAGCAGAAGGCATAGATATAATCGGTTTTGGAGCCGGAGAACCGGATTTTGATACTCCTGACCATATAAAAGCAGCTGCTATACAGGCGATTAATGACGGTTTCACTAAATACACTCCAGCTTCCGGTACTTTAGAATTGAAAAAAGCTATTTGTAATAAATTTATGAAAGACAATCAACTTGAATACAAACCATCCAACATTGTTATAAGTAACGGCGCAAAACACTCATTAGTAAACGCCTTTCAAGCAATTCTAAATCCTGGGGATGAAGTTATTATTCCTGCACCTTTTTGGGTAAGCTACCCTGAAATGGTGAAAATAGCAGATGGAGTACCTGTGATACTAAACAGCACTGAGGAAGAAGGCTTTAAATTAAGTATAGAGAAATTGGAGAAGGCTATAACTCCAAAAACAAAGGCAATAGTTATAAACAGTCCAAGCAATCCTACAGGAATGATATATTCTGAAGATGAACTTAGAGCAATTGCCGATATTGCTGTTAGTAAAGGTATATTTGTTATATCCGATGAAATTTATGAAAAGCTTGTTTATGATGGTTATAAACATGTCAGCATTGCTTCATTCAATGAAAAAATTAAGGATTTGACCATAATAGTTAATGGAGTATCCAAATCCTATTCCATGACAGGATGGAGAATAGGTTATACGGCATCAAACGAAAAAATAGCAACTATTATGGGCAATGTTCAGAGCCATGCAACTTCGAACCCTAATTCCATAGCACAGAAAGCAGCACAGGCTGCATTAGAAGGTCCGGAAGATATTATTGAAATAATGAAAGCTGAATTTGTAAAAAGAAGAGATTATATGGTTGACAGAATAAACTCTATCAATGGATTGTCCTGCTTAAAACCAAACGGAGCCTTTTATGTAATGATGAACATTTCAAAATATATAGGAACTGAAATTGACGGAGTTAAAATAAACGGTTCTGATGATTTTGCAGAGTTACTTCTTGAAAAAGCAAATGTTGCACTAGTTCCGGGATCGGGATTTGGAACAGACATACATGTGAGACTTTCTTATGCAACTTCTTTAGAAAATATAAAAGAAGGCTTAAATAGAATTGAAAAATTCTTAAATAAATAATATAATGAACAAAGGTCTAGTTATGTTATTTTAAATAACACTAATAGCTGCTTAAAAATAATATTTTGTTTTTCAATTTTAATGTTTTTAAGTAGCTTATTAGCTAGCCTAGACCATTCTCATATTTATAAAACTTTGGGCGAGAATTTTTATTCTCGCAATTTTTTTGTGGATTTAATTACAAAAAGAAGGTATAATTAACTTTGTCAAATAATTAACTTAAAAAAAAGCAGGTTAACTTTTTAAGATTAAATAATTTATAGAATTTTTTTATTTAATTGGAGGTTGAGTAATTTGAAAAATACATATGAAAGCCCTTTGTGTTCGAGATATGCCAGCAGTGAGATGCAGGAAGTTTTCTCACCGGATATGAAATTTAAAACTTGGAGAAGATTGTGGATAGCTTTAGCTGAAGCAGAGAAAGAGTTAGGCCTTAATATAACCGATGAACAGATTGAAGAATTAAAGAGACATAAAGATGATATAAATTATGAAGTGGCAGAAGCAAAGGAAAAGGAATTCAGACATGATGTTATGGCACATATACATGCCTATGGGGAACAGTGCCCCAATGCAAGAGGAATAATTCACTTAGGCGCAACTTCATGCTATGTTGGTGATAATACCGATATCATTATTATGCATGAAGGGTTGAAAATAATAAGAAAGAAGTTAATTGCTGTAATAGCCAAACTATCGGAATTTGCTTTAAAATATAAAGATCTTCCTACTTTAGGGTTTACTCATTTTCAACCGGCTCAGCTGGTGACAGTAGGAAAGAGGGCTACACTATGGATACAGGATCTTGTAATGGATCTTGAAGAAATGGATTTTGTATTGTCAAATATGAAGCTTTTGGGTTCTAAAGGTACAACCGGAACTCAGGCCAGTTTCTTAAGCCTTTTTGATGGTGATGAGGAAAAAGTTAAGAAACTTGACAAACTGGTTGCACAAAAAATGGGATATGACAAGGTGTTTGCAGTTTCCGGACAAACTTATACCAGAAAACTTGACAGCAGAATATTAAATCTTCTTAGCAGCATTGCTCAAAGTGCATACAAGTTCAGTAATGATTTGCGTCTATTGCAAAGCATGAAAGAAGTTGAAGAGCCTTTTGAAAAAAATCAAATAGGTTCCTCTGCTATGGCATATAAAAGAAATCCAATGAGGTCTGAAAGAATTTCTTCCCTTGCAAGATATGTGATAGTTGACGCATTAAACCCCGCAATTACAGCATCTACACAATGGTTTGAAAGAAGTCTTGATGATTCTGCCAACAAACGTATCAGTGTGCCGGAAGCTTTTCTGGCAGTAGATGCTATTTTAAATATTTATATTAATGTTGCCGATGGTATGGTTGTTTATCCTAAAGTTATCGAAAAGCACATACTTGAAGAACTTCCTTTTATGGCAACGGAGAATATTTTGATGGAAGCAGTAAAAAGAGGTGGAGACAGACAGGAGCTTCACGAAAGAATTAGAGTTCACTCTATGGAGGCTGCAAAGAAAGTTAAAGCGGAAGGACAGAAAAATGATCTTATTGAACGAATTGCAGCAGATCCTGCATTTAACTTAAATATAGACGAACTTAGATCGGTACTTGAACCGAAGAACTATGTCGGAAGAGCTCCTTCACAAGTAGAAGAGTTTATAAACGAAGTGGTAAAACCTATTTTAGAAAAGAATAATGATATTGATGTAAAAGTCGAACTTAAAGTATAACTATAAGTCAGCTTAGAGTTTAACTATAAGTTTGAGTGAAAGTAAATAGAATTTTATAAATTAAGAATTTTCTTAATAAAAAATATGGTAACTTGTAAAGAAATTTACTTTATCTGGTTACCATATTTTTTTATAAATTTTCACTTCAACAAAAACAGGATAAGCCAAGTAATAGTTATTGTAAATTTTATTTCACATTTAAAGTGTAATAAAGCAAATTAAAAAGAGATTTTTTTATTATAAATATGTTGATTTATATAGTATAATATAGTAATATGAGTGAAGACGTAATGACATGTTGTTATTATCATCTCTTAAATATTAGAAAAATTTTCGAATAATAAGTTTTAGGAGGATTTTTCAGTGATTAATAAGTATAGCAACATTCCTCTATATTCCCAGCTAAAAAATTTGATTATTGAAAAGATTGAAAATGGCGAATATCCCCCTGAAAGTAAAATCCCATCGGAACAAGAATTGTGCGATATTTTTGGTATAAGCAGACCAACGGTAAGACAAGCTATAAGTGAACTGACCAACAGCGGATATCTTTATAAGGAAAAGGGAAAAGGAACTTTTGTTTCAAAACCGAAATCTGTAATTGACGTAAAGGCTTATACCGGTTTTTCCGATTCAATTTTAGACAATGATAATCCCGGTGAGAGAAATATTGTCTCGATAAATATCATTACAAATAAGGATTACAAGAAACTTTCCGATATATTTTCCATAAGCTATAATCAAACAATGGATTTTGCTCAGATAATTTATATTACAAATTTGGAAGACGAAGTATATTCCTATAATACTTCCTATATCCCTTTAAGCCTTTTTCCTAATATAATTGAAGATATAAAAAATAAGAAACAGTCCTTTGATATTTTAAGAGGGAAATATCCATTACTGCCCGCTAAGTCAAAGAGCTCCCTTGAAGTTATTTATACCGAACCCGATGAGGCACAATATTTAAAAGTTCAAGCAGGGCAGCCCCTTATCAAAGTTTCTAATGTGATCTATTCTAAGAGCGGACAAGTGGTGGAATACATTGTATCAAAATATAGAGCAGACAAGTGCAGGCTGACTTTTGAAAATGTAAAGTAGCATAAAGGTATTATTTTACCTTTATGCCGAAAATATGTTGACCGCGAGTACCAACAACAATCATATCTTCATATACAGCAGGAGAACCTTCAACATTTCCGCCTACAGGAACTTTATCAAGAATTTCTCCTGTTTTACCTTCAATAAGGTACATATATCCGCTTGAGTCACAGTAGACAAGATATGACTTACCGTCTTTAGTATAAATATCAACAGGTGAACTCCAACCGTAGCGGTTAAAGTTTACAACCCATATCTCTTTTCCTGTTTCCTTGTCAAAGGCAATAAGTTTACCTCCAATATTATTCCAAGCCCTGGCAATATTGAATATAACCAGATTGTCTATATCGTTTTTACCTACAACAGGTGAAGCAAGAACTCCACCGTTTGCATCACTATGGTAGGTGCATTGATATTTATTTTCCCAGATAAGTTCACCGTTTAAAGCATTAATTTTTCGTACATAACTATAGCCGTTTGATTTTTGATGGTCAACTTCACAGGCAGTATAAAGATATACTTTATTATCGTCAATAACTTCCAAAGCAACAGTACTATCGGTGTCATCATTAACAAACCTAATCCATACGGGAGTAAGGGTATTAAGATCAACACAGTGTAAATATCCGGTATTATCTACAAAATAGCCTAGATTTTTGTAGACAGCTATAGAATTCTCCATACCTGGCCTTTTTAATAATGGAGAAGTATATCGGTATTTAAGGGTTTCCGGATTAATTGAAATTGTTCCAGCATTAACGTCAAAACTTGTATTTAATTTAACACAGTACAATATACCGTTTTCTCCGCATTCATACATAGTGTCGTTTTTAGCATCTATAAGAGGGGTTGAGTCAAAGGCACCCCAATATCTGTAGGCATCTTTATCAAGACCATTTATGAAATGGAGTAATTTCTGATCGATTAAGCTATATATTCTAAATCCGATCTTTCCTGTTACATTTCCGTTTTTTTCAATACCTTGTCCGCAATATAGGAGAGGAAACCCTCTTGGGTCAACAGTCACGCTGCCTTTAATAGGAAAACCTATATCAATAGGATTTCGAGTGTATTTACCGTCTTCCAGATCAAGAAAATATATTTTTCCGTCAAGGGTTCCGTAAATCACTTCTTTAAGGTCGCTCTTGTTCTTTTTATTCTCAAAAATATTCATTTTTGAACGTAAATTTTCGTCCCACTTTACTATAGCAGGCTGACCATTCCAGCCTACTCCTGTCCAAGTGTCTATGCGTCCTATTTTAATGTTCCATACCTTTTGAAGTTTTTGCTCTTTAACATCAACAGTCCCATAGCTGGCAGAATTTCTATAATTGTTTCCCCTAAAAGTTGTAACACCTTCTATGCTGTTATATTCTTCAGGTTCAGGGAAATTAACATTATTGCTGACACTAACTGGAGCACCATCCTTTAGAACTTCCCATTTAAATTCATTATAAGAAGGCTGAAGTTCCGTTGGAATAATTATTGGCTCTTCCTTTGGTGTGTCCTCAACTAAATCTTCTTCAATATTAAGATCAATAATATTGCTGTTGTTTGTAGCTGAAGGTTTAGTTCCATTTTGGTCTTGAGAATTATTCTGTCGAGCAAGGTGTTTATTAAGAAATATAAACCCCGGTACAATCAATATCAAAATTACAATATTGGTAATAAGTAGTGCTTTAAAGAATTTCATAGACTTCATCCTTTGTGTTTTTTTATTAATTATATGTAAAGTGTGTTGATTATTAAGTCATTATTTAAAATATACCATTTAATATATTAATCTAAAATAGTTAAAATTAAAATATATTTTTTAAATAAATATCTGAACAGATATATTATTGACATTAATTTCTTGATATTATAGAATGTAAAACGCATATTAATCGTCAGCTTTTTTATTTTTCAATAAAAATAATTTGAAATACAACGAGGGATAATAATTTGAAAATTTATGCTGTAAAAGTACAACCAATTGAAAAGCAACTTTTTGAACAGCTTTTTTTATATACTTCCGGTGATGAGCAAGAAAGAATTAAAAGATTTAAAAAGTATGAAGATGCGTTAAGAGGTCTTACAGCAAGAATACTTTTGAGAATTATTGTTGCATCATTATTTGGAAAGAAAAATAATAGTATTTACTTTGGGAAAAATGAATATGGTAAGCCTTTTCTCATTGATGCGAAAGATTTTCACTTTAATTTGTCTCATTCTGGAGATTGGGTAGTTTGTGCTGTTGATAATATGCCTGTTGGGATTGATGTTGAGAAAATTCGCGATATAGATTTAAATTTGTCCGAAAGATTTTTTACTAAAGAGGAACATAACTATCTTGCATCTATGGATGGTTTTAAAAGAACAGAAACTTTTTTTGAATTGTGGACTTTAAAAGAAAGCTATATAAAAGCAGAGGGTCGAGGTTTGGCAATACCTCTGAGTTCATTTTCATTTTCTTTTGAAGAGGGAAATATAATATTTAAAGCTTTGAACAGTAATAAAGAATATTATTTTAAACAATACGATATAGCCCCTTCTTATAAACTGGCTGTTTGTTCAAGAAATACCAATTTCCCTGAGGAGATGACCTATTTATCTTTTGATGAATTGGTTAGGCTTGCGAAGGAATATTTGTCCTAAGTTAATTATTTGTGTTTAAGATTTAACAGCATGTAAATTATCTCTTTAGAGAAGTAATATCTTAATAAAACAGAGGAATATATAATTGTTGAAAGATAATTTAAATTATAATATAATTTAATTGAGAAATTATGCGTTTTTGAAACTTTTGCTTAGGAGGATTTTAACTTAAAAGACAGGGTCGAGTAGTTTTAAACATAAAGTATTAGAACGTAATTAATTATAATTGTGCAATCATACTTATCTATGGGCTTCTATACAGTATCTTTTATTACATAGTTCAACGAATCTTTGATCTCATCCATTATTTTCGAATACAAACTATCTATGGAGAATTTTTAAAAATACTATTGAAACACAAAAAAATCATTTTATTTTTCGAATAAATATATTGTTAGCTGTTAAACTTAAAATTTTTAATTTATTTAATTGTCCGATAGTTGCTCTTTTGAGCTGCAAATAGGTACAATTTACAAAAGGAGGTGCTAAATTCAAAAGGTACCTATTAATTTAAAAAGGGCAACTTAAAATATTGAAATTTTAACTATTAGCTATAATTTTAATGTTACATGGGAAGTTTTTAAGTCAGTCTTGCGGTTAAAGTATTTGATTTGTGAATTTACAAATATTCAATATATTTTATTCTGATTTTTACTCTTTACGAAGTAAACAATAAATTAATCATGTATAGGCAGAAAATATTAAAACTAGGACTGATTTAAAGCTTGGATGTGGTATTTGAAGTAAAAATTTTTCTTATCATTTCAATATATCGACGAATCAATTTTATGGAATATTCAATGCTATTGTCTATATACAAGCTATTCACCGGTTATTATTGTTTATTTTTTAAATTTTATATAAAAATAAATCCTTTGGAGGGGGATGTATATAGTCATGAGGATAAGAAAGTTTATATCCATTTTCTTTGTGTTTGCATTACTAATAAGCAGTTCTCTTTTTCCTAGCATTGTCTTTGGTGATACTCAATACTCAAGTATAGAGCTTAAGCTTGATAAGACAGATGCAAAGGTAGGAGAAATTATTACTGCTACCCTTTACATTAATAACATAAGAAACTTTGCCGGATATCAGGTGAACCTGAAATATGACCCTGAAGTATTGCAGCCGGTTACGAAAGCAGGTACACCGTACACTAATTCTACAAATCCGGAAAGCGGTACACTTCTTAACAACAGCGAATATAGTGCTTTAGCTCAAGCATACAACGATGTTGAAGAAGGTATATTGAATTTCGGTAAAATTTATGCAAATCTTGAAGACTACAGAGCAAGTTCAGAAGCTGAGACAAATGGGGCAGTTGCTGTTATAAACTTCAAAGTAATTTCCGAAAATCCTACTTCAATAGTATTCGAAGATACAAATAAAATGCCTGGAGCAATTACAGGTACAATGCTTTTTGATTGGTATGGAAATAGAATTACTTCAGGCTATAATGTTGTTCAGGCAGGAATAATTAACGCTGACAATCAAAATCCTGTAACTGAAAGCAATATATCGTTAATGTACGACAAAACAACTGTTAAAGTAGGCGAAACAGTTAAAGTTTATATAAATGTAAACAACATCTATGGTTTTTCGGGATATCAGATAAATCTAAAATATGATCCCGATGTGCTGCAGCCGATTACATCAGAAGGAAAACAATACAGTAACAGTACAAACTTGTCCGATGGAGATTTGATCAAGAATTCGGATTATTCTCCATTTTATCAAGCAAGTCATGATCTTGAAAAAGGAATTTTAAATTTTTCTGCTTCATATTTAAATCTTGAAGAATATAAGGCAAGTAACAATGCTGAGACAACAGGTACTCTTGGAATTGTAGAGTTTAAAGTACTTGATGGCAAAGCAACTACAGTATCTTTTGAAGATTCAAAATATATGCCCAATTCCTATAGCGGAACTTTATTATTTGATTGGAATGCTGAAAAAATATCGGGATATGCAATAAACCAAGCAGGTATACTTAATTCAGAGGAACAGCCGGTTTTAAACGGTAATGTTTATCTGGAAATAGACAATACCGATGTTAAAGTAGGGGATATAGTTAATGCTTCAATTAAGGTTGATAATATAGATAATTTAGCAGGTTATCAAATAAATTTATCCTATGATCCAACTGTTCTCAAGCCTGTTACAAAAGACGGCAATGAGTACACAAACACCACTTTACCTTTAGCAGGCGATATTATTGTAAACAATGATTATAACCCATATTTCATAGCTTCTCACAACTTGTCTGCAGGAATTTTGAATTTAACCGGTTCCTACTTAGATCTGGAAGCTTATAGAAATTCTGAAAAAGCAGAAACAAAAGGTACATTGGCAACAGTTAGCTTTAAAGTTCTTAAAGCCCAATCTACTTCAATATTGTTTGAAAACTCTGCTTCCATGCCTAACGGTATATCCGGTACAATGTTGTTTGATTGGTATGGTAATAGAATTTTAAGCGGTTATACAGTAAATCAAGCTCCTGCTATCAAAGTAACCGATTCAACAGGTGAGCAAAAAGGTAAAATTATACTTGAATTAGATAAAAACATCGCGTCGGTAGGAGAGATAATAACTGCTACTCTTAAAGCAGAGGATATTGAGAATTTAGCAGGTTTTCAAGTAAATATAAAATATGATCCTTATATTCTCCAGCCGGTAAATGCTGAAACAGGAGAGCCTTATAGTTCGACTACAAATCCTGAGGCAGGAGATTTAATTGTCAATTCTGAATATGACCCGGTTGCATTTTCATTACACGATTTAAGTATCGGTAATTTAAGTTTCGGTAGATCCTATGCAAATCTTGAGGAATACAGAGCTTCAGGAAGTGAAGGATCAGGCGTATTGGCAAAAATAAGCTTTAAAGTCCTTAAAAAAACATATACTTTTATTAAACTTAGAAATACAGGTACTATGCCAAATGGGATTGAAGGTACAATGCTGTTTGATTGGTATGGTAACAGAATTACCGGCGGATATGAGGTAATTCAACCCGATCCAATAAACAGAATTGAAATCACTAAAAATGTAAAAATTGAACTGGATAAAACAAAGGCATCGGTTGGAGATATAATTAATGCAAGTATAGTAATAAAAGATATTGATAATTTCGCCGGATATCAGTTTAATATTGAATATGACCCTAAAGTTTTACAACCTATAGATGCGAACGGATTCCCTTACACCAATGAAACAATTCCTATGGCTGGAGAATTGCTTAATAATGAGGATTTCGGAATTGTATCAATAGCATCCCATAACATAGAAAAAGGAATATTAAATTTCTCTAAATTCTATGCAAATTTAGAGGAGTATAAAAAATCCGGAAAACCTGAAGATAATGGTACTGTAGCAGTTATATCTTTTAAACTCTTATCGGATAAAATGACTTGGATTAGGTTTAGTAAAACTTCTACAATGCCAAACGCAATAGATGGTACAATCTTATTTGATTGGGATGGCGAAAGAATTAAATCCGGATATTATGTATCTCATTCATCTTATATTAATGCTGCTCCTTCGGATAACTGCGTTCATACTTATCCTCCAACACCGACAAATACACCTGTAATAACGCCTGAAGTAACACCTGTAAATACACCTATAAATACACCTGTAATTACACCTGAAGTAACACCTTTGCCAACATATTCTCCTATAATTGGCGACGGTATCATTACAATTTACTTCGACAAAACCCATGTAAAAGTTAATGATACAATTACTGCAACAATAATGGCTGACAATTTTGATAATTTAGCAGGATACCAAATTAACTTAAAATATGATCCCGATATGCTGCAGCCTATTACATCGAGTAATGTTCCGTATACAAACAGCAGCATACCTTCAAAGGGAACATTACTTTCGAATGATAATTATGGTGCTATATCTGCAGCATCCCATAATATATCTGAAGGAATACTCAATTTTGGCAGATTTTATACTAATATAGAAGAATATAGAGCTTCTCAAGAACCTGAAAGAAACGGTTCGTTAGCTGTTGTAACCTTTAAAGTTCTAGCGGAGGGCAAAACATCAATAGTATTTGAAAATACCGCTTCTATGCCCAATGCTATATCCGGTACTTTACTTTTTGACTGGTATGGAAAAAGTATTAATTCAGGATATGAAGTGTTACAACCGGAGGAGATTTATATTGAGCCGTCGGATGTAGTTTCTACCCCCATAGCTTCACCTACAATTATTTGTGTATCACCTACGCCTACACCTGCGGTTACATCTACAACTGAGCCAATTGTGACGCCTACACCTGTAGTTACAACTACAACACAGCCAGAAGTAACACCTACACCAGAAACTACACCTACAGACAAACCGACTTCAACACCTACAAATAAACCGACATCAACACCTACCAGGCCCGTTACATCAAGCTACATTACACTTGAATTTGATAAGACAAGTGCAAAAGTAGGAGAGATAATTAAAGCTACTGTGAAGGTTAACGAAATAAAAAATTTATCAGGCTACCAGATCAATTTGAAATATGATCCTGAAGTTTTACAACCGGTTAAGCCTTCAGGTGCATCATATACAAACGGTACAATACCTTCGAGCGGTACATTGATTTCCAATGAAGATTTTTGTCCTGTAAATGCAGTATCGCATGATTTAGCAAAAGGCATACTGAATTTCGGTAAGTTTTATATAATGTATGATGATTATAAAAATTCAGGATTAACCGAAGAAACAGGAACAATAGCTGTAATAGAATTTAAAGTACTAAAAGAGCAAGAAACTTTTGTTAAATTCGAAAATTCAACTTCTATGCCAAACGGTATAGACGGAACAATACTTTTTAATGCAAATGGTGATAGAATTACTTCCGGATATTCTGTAATTCAACCCGCAAAAATAAACTAAGTATTTTTGTGCCCTGTAGATTCTTGAATTTACGGGGCACAAATTTGAATTAAAAATGTAATTTTTATAAAGTATCTTTTTCAAAACTTTCTGTTTTAACAGGTTTCGTAAATAGCACTTTCATTCTTACGGAATCATGTATAATTATTAAATGCTCAATTAGTTAATTTAAATCTTAAGCATTCAATGTTGCAGAAAGTTTTTTATTTTAACAAGTAAGTATGTAATTAATATATTTTGCAAATCAATATTTAAGTTTCGACAAAATATGTCGAAAAATATAGTAGAAAAATATAATATAAAGAATAACGATGCAAAATAAATCTACTTAGTGCCTATAATTTGGTATTTATTTGGAGGTGATTACTGTGACCGCATTAGAACTTAATGATTATTTAACAAAGGTAAGTGATTATATTGAATATTCCTTCTATAAAAATTCTTCAGAAATAATGAAGGCAATTATGGAAAACGGTTTTTCAAAAGTTTTTGAAATTTTAACTTTATTGGAACTTGAAAAAGGAGTTTATGAGTGTAAAACTTCATGGACTATCAGTGAAGGCATTAAGTTTTTAAAAGATGTTGTTATTGATATAACCGGTGAAATGGTATTTATTACCGAATTTATATAAAATTATATTTGAATTCCCTAAAAAGATCCGGCATTATCAAATAATAAAATATTTCCCATTACCATCTTTATGAATTGGATTTACTTTGTTTATAATTAGACAAATGTAATAATACAGACCTAATAGAGATTTTGAATAGTAATAATTTTAAATAAAAGGGCTATTCAAGATAAGTTGCTTTTCTCATAGCCCCTTTTATTACATGTTAAGTTTATGGAATTTTAAATCATGATTTTTTACTAGCTTTGCTGAAGGTGGAGAGAGGGTTTTTCTCCACAGCATCCTTTAACTGACCATTGTCTAAGTGGGTATATATTTCGGTAGTTGAAATACTTTCGTGGCCTAAAAGCTCCTGCAAAGTTCTAATATCAACTTTCCCATATCTATACATTAAAGTTGCAGCAGTATGTCTTAGTTTATGTGTTGAATAACGCTGTGGGTCAAGACCTGCTTGCTTTATGTATTTTTTAACGATTTTTTGAACCGATTCCTTGCTTATACGCTGTTTCCTGCTGCTTAAGAAAAGGGCATTTTTATCCTTCACACCATTTACAGGTCGAACCTTCATATAAGCATCTATAGCTTCCATACAAGCACTATTGAGAGGAATACTGCGTTCTTTGTCGCCCTTTCCGATAACCGTCAACGTATTATTTTTAATATTGTTAATATTAATTCCTACCAATTCCGATAGTCGCAGTCCACAGTTTAAAAATAAAGTTAACATTGCATAATCCCGTTCAGAAAATGTTCCGGAATCAACTGACGATAACAATTGCTTGCTTTCTTCAATATTTAAATACCTTGGAAGCCGCTTAAGAATTTTAGGGGATTCAAGTTCGCTTGCAGGATTACTGTCTATAAGTTTAGCTTTATTATGAAGATAGTTGAAGAAAGACTTTAAACTGGCGACTTTTCTTGCACGGGCATAGGCAGTATTGTCGCGACTATTGCTGACATAGGACATAAAGGCATATAAATCACTTAATGTAACAGTTTTTATCAATTCAATATCTACATCACATATATCGATCTTGTCAAATTCTAATTTTTCATCAACTAAATTTCGATGAATTTTTAAAAATCTGAAAAAAACCCTCAAATCATAAAAGTAAACTTTAACAGTATTAATTGATTTGCCTTTAATTGTTTGAAGGTAATTTAAAAAATCTCTTAAAATTAAGGGCATTTCATAATCGGACATAGTTTTCATAATTTGACAACCTCGACATAATAATATTTTAATTATTTCGATAATATAATGATACAACTAAAAGACAGCATTTACAAGCTTTATTGTTGTTCTTTAGTGCTGTAAAAAATATTAGTACATATAATTAAAATAATAAATAATGATTATGTTATATTCCAATTAAAGTTTCAAGGGAAGATAAAATTCATAAGTTTATTAAAGATGAAAAATATTGTTGTCTGTTGTAAAGAAAGTATTAATAAATTAATATAAATTAAAGACAAAAATGTTTAATTTCATCGAAATATATTATTTTTGCATAATTATATTGACGCATAAAAGTAAATTTGATATAGTATATTACACTAGAAAAATTGTATGTGTGTAATGCTTTACTCAGAAAAGAAAAATTTATAACATTGTTTTTATATTGAGTGATAAAATTAAAGAGGAGAACGTATATATAATTATAAGCATATTATAATATATGCAATTTGATTGAATAAGTTTTTTAGTTACTGTAATTTTGGGATAAAAACTTATATTACATATAAGTTTATATACTTTTTATATTTTGAACCAACCTTTTAAAACTAAATATAATTTACTGATAAATGAAATTAATAATTAAGATACACGCTGAATCCATTAATATGGAGCGGGAGAACCATTTTTGGGGTGAATCCAAGTTATGCTTGGTAGGGTTAACTTTCGACCCGAATCCGTCAGCTAATCTCGCAAGCGTTGAAAGAAAAGGTTATTAAGCTTTGTTAATTATGCCTTTTAATTTTGACGCTACAGTGTGATGTCTGTAGCGTTTTTTGATGTCTGATTTTATTTGTTCCAAAATTAAATCTAAGAAATTTGAATAGTAAATATTTAATTCCAGATTTGATTTATAGCTTTATTCTTCTATAAAACTGCGAAATGGAGGGAATTGAATGGTTAGAGTATGTATATCCGGACTAGGGAAAACAGGTAGGGAAGTAGCAAAATTCTTAATGGAACAAGAGGACATTAAATTAGTATCAGCTATTTGCAGTCCAAACAGCGATAAAAAAGGTAAAGATCTGGGAGAGATTATTGGCACGGAAAATACAGGAATTATAATTGAAAGTTCTGATAATATTGAACAGGTGGTTTTTAGGACAAAACCGGATGTAGTTGTTGATTTTTCAAGCCCGGAAGCTGCAGCAAAAAACGCAAAAGTCTTTTCAAAACTGAAAGTAAATATTGTAATAGGAACTACAGGATTTTCAGATTATTCAATAAAAAAACTGTTTTTACTTACCAATAAGTATAGAAATGGCATAGTTTATGCACCAAACATAACTCTTGGAGTAAATGTACTTATGTTGCTTACCAATTTAGCAGCCAATATACTAAATAATTATGACTTCCAAATTACAGAAATCCATCATAAAAATAAAAAGGATGCTCCCTCTGGAACAGCTAAAAAAATAGCAGTAGAAATTGAAAAAGGACTTAAGAATTCCGGCAATAATGATAAGGATATCAAGGTACCTATTACAGCAATTAGAGCTGGTGGTGTTGTAGGTAAACATCAGGTAATGATTATAGGAGAAGATGATAAAATTGAAATTTCCCATGAATCTTTCTCAAGGAAAGCTTTTGCACTTGGAGCACTACGAGCTGTGAGATTTATAAAAGGTAAAGTTGGTTATTATGAAATGAACGATGTACTGGATTTGAAAAAAGTATTATCGGATTATATTCAAGAAGAAAATAAAAAATCTAAGAAACGTTATAAGTATATATTAGAAAAAAATGAAATCAAGGCTCTGTAAAATTAAAATATAGAAAGAATATTTTGACGAGATCCTTTATAAATAACTTATAAGATGTAATAAATTATCTTATAGTATTTTTATAAAGGATCTATATATATGCTTTTATAAATTGATTATTTTAATACACTTAAAATATATCACTTTATAAAGAAATTACTTATATAGCAATTACATTGTTATTTGAAATTAATATTGAGAAAAGTTATATATAAATTAATTTAATGTATAAAAAGATTTTTAATATATTTATATTCAAGTTATAGACATTTTTTGGGTCTGTTTTATTTTTTACTCCCCCAAATTACACGAAATTTTTATTTCGCGTAATTTTATGTATTATTTTTTATAATGCCCTTCTTTATAAAAATATATTCAATTTATTTTTTCTCCACATACCAATTATAATTTTAAAATAGATTTTTATATAATATGAGTTTTTCATAATGATTATTTTTTATTATAAAAGTTTATATTAAAACTAATTATCTTTTAAAAGGATCTGTTTCAACTTCAGCACCACAGTATATGCAATTATTTTTGTTTTTTTGCAAAGTTTTACCGCAATTCGGACAATTATCCGGCATCTCTGGAGCAACTTTTCCATCTAACTTACCATCTCTTAAATCTATTTCACGCATTATTTCAATTAAATCTTCATCGGTATAATCGGTATTTACTCAACTAAATACTATAGATTTAATAATAATATTGAAGCAAAAAGTTACATACAGCTTTTAACGTATGTAACTTTTTGCAGATAATTATTTATTGCTCTACCGGGAATTTATTAATTTTACCCAGTAAATACAATTTCATATACGCACAATCAATTGAAGTTATTCTTCCGTCAGCATCTAAATCGGCAACTTTATCGCCGTTATCCACTGGGAATTCTTTAATACGTCCTAATAAATAGGATTTCATATAACCGTAATCTAATGAGTTCACATCTCCATCTCCGTTGACGTCGCCATATATTATTGGGGCCAAATCGCTGTCTCCAACAAATGTGGTTATTGAATTTGGTGCCAAATCAAAGCTGAAACTTGAATTTATAACTGTTATATCATTTCCTTTTGCTAAGTCTTGAGTTGCTGAGGTTGTATAAGCTGTCACTACTGTCGGAGAAAAACCTTTTAATGTATATGTAATGGACTGACTTGACCAACCATTGTTTAATGCTACTATTGCAAACTTACCGGATTTAGGATCTTTATAGGCAGTAACATACACATTGGATACCGGATTTTTAGTAGCTTCAATTCTCTGCCAGCCCGGTCTTATAAATCTTGAATATTGACCAATTGTATAAAGTCTTTTAGCAACCTTATAAGTTTTGTTATTCAAGTCCATTTGAATAAGACCTTCTCCATTGTAAGTTTTGAAACATGCACCCCACCAATAAAACCATGCGTTTCCTTCGGTTATAGTCATAAAGTCATGAATTTCCTTTGCCCATCTCAATCCATCATTAATTGAAGTATCATTACCGTTCATATCGGATACTTCTGTCATCCAAATGCCTTTTCCTTTTGATTTTGTTGTTGTGAAAGGTATATAATTACTTCCATAATTGTGAGCTCCGACAATATCAACTCTTTTTACTGCAATTGGATCGTTTAGAGAGTCAATTGCATATTGTTCGTTAAAGCTCATATTTTCAGCAAATACAACTTTTGCAGTTATATTTTCTTTATCAAAAGTAGGTACTAAATAATCTCTCATAAATATTCTCAATTCTTCCGGTGACCATCTGCATGATGAATAAGATGTTTCTAGGTTAGGCTCATTTTGAATCCCAATGTGTGTAATTTCAATTCCAAACTTCGATTTATAGTTCTTTATGTGCTCAGCCAAATATGTAGCATAGGCTTGGTACTTATCGGTTCTGAGAGAGCCTCCCACCACAGAACCATTAGTTTTCATCCATGCCGGAGGGCTCCAAACAGTATATAGTATTTGATTTATACCATATTTTGATTGGATAGCTTTGATCATTGGAATCTGGTCGTCGTTGGATTCGTTCCAATCCCATACGTCTTCAGCCGGTTGCATTGTTTTGTTTGGGCCGTCATCGGCATTTCCCCAAGTTCCTCCATCACCAAGTATTGAACGGAAGATGGAAAAACCTGCACCATCAGTTGTGGAAAATAGCAAGTCATAGATTTCATTTTGCTTTGTTTCACCCAGACGTGCAATATTGTTTGACTGATGGAATGCTTCCGACACTCCAAATCCGTCAATAGTTTGATAAGTGGTGTCCCAGTCAACAGTAACAGTTGATGCTGCAAGCAAATTTGTCGGCAAAGCCAATGTAAGCATGGAGGTCACCAATGCTGCTACTGTTGCTAAACGAATCTTTTTTTTCATGCAAACTCCTCCCATATAAAATAATTAAATTAATTAATTTTTTACATAATGTAATAAGTAGATAGTATAATAAGTAGATTAGTTTTATAAAATCTAACACGGAAAGTACTATAATGAGTGGGTTGACTAATACATTTAATTCTTGGTAATTTTCATTAATATATTTATCAATTTTATTATATCTAAAATAACAATTCAATACAATAAAATACAGAAACCATTGTAATAGTAATAGATTCAGAATTGGCAAAATAAAATAGCCTATTATACGACTTAAAGTATAACAGACTAAATTTTTCATTAGGAATATAAATAACAATATCATTTATACTTCTTTTTACACCAAAACCATAGAACAATATTATGAATAATTAAACTAATTATTAGTGTTAATAAAAAGCAACTAAAAGATGTCTGCCATGAGCAAAGGAGAATTTTGACTCATTAATATGCCAAATTATTTTATTCTCGAATTTATCATTACATAATTTCCGGCTCGGCATATTCTCTTCCGAAAAGTTCAACCGTTACACTTTTCATTTTTTGCTCTTCTATAGGCTTATCATATCTGTCTCTTTTTACAGATACAATCTTGTCTGCCACTTCCATTCCTTCAATAACTTTACCGAAGGCAGCATATTCACCGTCAAGGTGTGGGGCATCATCTATCATGATAAAGAACTGAGAACCTGCTGAATTTTTATCCCTTGCCCTTGCCATTGACAGGACTCCGCGGGTGTGCTTAAGGTCATTCTTAAAACCGTTGGAATTGAACTCTCCCTTGATGCAATAGCCGGGACCGCCCATACCGTTACCTTCGGGGTCCCCTCCTTGTATAACAAAGCCAGGTATTACCCTGTGAAAAATGAGTCCATTATAGAAGCCTTTATTTACAAGTGAAATAAAGTTATTCACCGTATTTGGCGCTATATCCGGATACAACTCAATTTTCATTACTTCTCCATTTTCCATTTCGATAGTTACTATAGGATTTTTCAATTCGTTATTTTCCATTTATGTATCCTCCTATTCAAACTTTTACATTCAAGCTACCTATATATTATACGCATATTATCTGTTGTTATAAAACCATTTTTGTATGGTCTATTCAAAATGCTTATATTACACAAAAAAATATTCCGGAGAATGAATAAAACTTGATAAGAAATTTATCCGGAAAGAAAACTTATAAGTTGAAATATAAATGTAATTATTTAGGTATTGCTTCTATTCATATAATACATGCTGCGGCAGTTTTTTTACTTCATCATAGCTATACACAATATCTTCAATCAATTTCTCAAATTCTACCAATTTCATGGCTATTTCCCGATTTTCTTTAAATTTTTCATCTTCCTCAATATTATCACTTTCGGTATCATCAGATAATTCAGATAATAATGATGCAATTTCGTTTGAACTCCATCCAATTTCGTTTTCAACACCATTATATGTATATTTTAAAGTACAATATTCGCATGGTTCTTCCCTAACTAATTTTTTACCGGCAAGACTAAATTCTTTATTTATCAAATCATTATTAACCAAAAATTCCTTAACTTTTATCTTATCGCTATCAGATAAACGTAAATTAATAGTTTTAACTCCTTCAACCGTATTAACTCTAAAAGTATTATCATAGGTTGAAATCATATCGTCACCATTAACGTTATATTCAAAAGAAAAGTTAAAATCATCTTTCTCTGTATTTTTACCGCAGCCCGATAATATAATTAGACACATTATAAATAGAAATATTAATTTGTGTAGTTTGTATTTTTTCATAAAATCACTTCCCCTTTAAAAATTTTATAATAAAATCACAATAACATATTAACATAAATAAAAAAATTTCCACGATTATCAAACTAATTTAAAAATATACAAAAAGCTGTAAATTAATATTGATCCCATGGAAATTGGGGCTAATACACTATATTGGATACCGGAATAATTATTTCACCAAAATTCACCATGGTACTGAATATTGCAGCTTTATTAAATCTTTTCAAATCAGATAATCTTAAATCTTCTTCAAAAATTCTTCTTTCTCGTAAGAGCTTTTCCCTTTCAGTGCCCTTTAAAAGTGGATATAATGGTGTGTACCATCTGTCATTATCGAAAAAGGCTATATTTGCAGCCGATGTATCGGTCAGTCTTTCGTTTTTTACAATAAGAATATCATCGCAACTTCCCCGAAGTTCCAATAATTTATTTATATCTGAACGGTCTTCGTATTTGTAAGAATAGTCAATTTCAGATGGTACTACTTTTAGACTCTTTATTTGCTTTAAAACATAAGGCACAAACTCTACTTTTATAATTTCCTCATTGTATATAATCCTGCATTTATATAAACCGCTCTTATTATATTCTTGGGATTTAAGAATCTCATTAAGATCAATGGAATCCTTTACTTCAAAAAGTGCTTTTCTTGAATTATTAAACCGCTCATTATGCATATCGATATTCTCAAAAACTCCATCTTTCAACTTAACTGTTTCAACCAATCGGAACATAAATTTTGCTTTTCAACTCCTCGTATTCCCATTCAACATTACTATAAACAGTAATGCCTCCACCGGCTTTATAATAATACTCTCCGTTGATATTTTCAATAAATCGGATCATAACACCGCTGTCAAGGTTTTGTCCGTCAAAATAGCCGCATATGCCGCAATAATACCCTCTATCATACTTTTCTGCCTCTTTTATTATTTCAACGGTTTTTTTCTTCGGTGCTCCCGTAACAGAACCGGCAGGAAGCAGTGCTGCAATAATCTCGCCAATCCTTTCGTTATAATCTCTATTTAGTTTGCCAACTATTTTTGAACTTACCTGCAAAAGGTTCTTTCGGTTAGATACAATTTTATCAATATATCTGTATTTTTCAACATGGACATTACTTGAAACCATACTTAAGTCATTTCTTATCAAATCCACTATTGTTGCGTGTTCTGCTGCTTCTTTTTCATTGGCCATAATCAATTCTTCCGCATTTTCTATTGATGCATCAATGGTTCCCTTCATAGGATAAGAGGATATAATGCCTTCCTCTATTTTAACAAATATTTCCGGCGAAAAACATACAAATTGATCTTTATACCATAATTTATATTTGGCACGACTCCGATAATAAATTTCCTTTAATGTGGTATTTAGATCTACTTTATTCGGAAAAGTAAGATTTGTAAGATAGGAGTTGCCCAAGTACTCATTGTGCTGCACATAATCAAAGGCTGCTTTATACTTTTCAAATTCAATGGGATAAGCTTTAATTTCAATATTTTCTTTAATATTATAGTTTTTCCTTGTGATATTTGAAAAACCGTTAAAATCATAGAGTATTTCTGAAGGATCAATTTCCTCTACTTTTCCTATAAAGGGTTTTTTAAAATCAAAATCTATAATAAAGACAAAGGGAATTCTTTCGCTTCCATAATGGTTTGCGACTCTTACCCAGTTTTCAAAGTCTTCACCTTCAAAGTGCCGATACATATTACTACCCTTTCTTAAATTAATAAAAATTGCAATGTTCTAAAAAGTAAACAAAATCAATAAATTTGGAACTTTTTTATTCTATTTCCCTTACTCTATCAACAAGAATTTCAACTAATCTTTTATCTGCACCGAAAGTTTTACCCAAACTGATTTTTATATCCGGATTGTGCTTCAAATAATCTTCAATTTCCCTTGGAATATTTTCACGAGTGTGAATTCCGTCAAACAAAAAGTAAGGTATAATTTTTATATCTTTTATACCTTTATCAATCAATCTGTCCAATCCTTTTTCTAAAGTCAATTGACTGAATTGTAAAAAGGCATACTCAATAATACAATCCTTCATTTCTTCCTTGAGCATTGTAATTATTTTTTAAGAGTATCTTCTGCTGATTTATCCCTGCTTCCATGGGCCAAAATTAAAATTCCTTGCATTTTAAAGCACTCCTATATTACTTGCCCTAAAAAACAACCTATTTAACCGGAAAAACCAGCATAGTAGATTATTTGAAAGGACAACAGTAAATTTTATAAACCTATTTATTTAACTCACTTAATACCTTTTTGGCAGAATATAGAGTTCTATCAACGTCTTCCTTTGTATGGGAATAGCTCACAAACATGGCTTCAAACTGAGAAGGAGCAAGATATATGCCTTCTTTTAACATAGAGTTAAAATATTTAGCATAGAGTTTTGTATCACTGGTCTTTGCCTTTTCAAAATTGTCCACCTTTTCGTTTGTAAAAAATACACTAATTAACGAGCCTACACGATTAACGCAAAGTGGCAGCTTAAGTTCCTCAGCAATACTCTTAAACCCCTCTTCCAATCTTTTTGCCATTACATCTATTCTTTCATATATTTCTCTATTTTCGTTTAAAATTCTTAATTGTGCATACCCGGCAGCCATGGCTATTGGATTTCCTGAAAGAGTACCAGCCTGATATACTCCTCCTTCGGGAGACACATACTCCATTATTTCTCTCCTGCCGCCATAGGCACCCACCGGCATTCCTCCACCTATTATCTTGCCATAGGTCACCAAATCGGCTTCTACGTTATAAAATTCTTGGGCTCCGCCAATACAGAGTCTAAACCCGGTGATTACCTCATCAAAAATTAAAAGGGTATTATTCTTATCGCACAGTTCTCTAAGTTTTATCAAAAACTCTTTTTTAGGAGGTACAACACCCATATTGGCAGCAACCGGTTCAACAATTACTGCTGCAACTTTCCCTTGGTTTTGATTGAATAATTTTTCCACGCTTTCTATATCATTATATACGGCAACTAAAGTATCCTTAGCCGTTCCTTCGGTCACACCCAGACTGTCGGGTGAGGACAGAGTCAAAGCACCGGATCCGGCTTTCACCAGCATGCTGTCACTATGTCCGTGATAGCAACCTTCAAACTTAATTATTTTATCCTTTCCTGTGTACCCCCTTGCCAATCGGATGGCACTCATTACAGCTTCAGTACCGCTGTTTACCATTCTTACCATATCCACATTGGGGATAATAGAGGTAATAAGCTCTGCCATCAAAACTTCTTTTTCCGTTGCCGCGCCAAAACTTAGTCCGTTGTGAAGTATATCGGTGATGCTCTCTGCAATTTTGGGATGGTTGTGGCCTAAAATAATTGGGCCCCATGAACATACATAATCTATGTATTCTCTGTTATTTATATCATATATCTTTGAACCGTTGGCTTTTTGGATAAACAAAGGAGTAGTTCCAACAGCTTTAAAGGCTCTAACAGGGCTGTTGACACCACCGGGCATTACCTTTTTTGCCCTTTCATATAAAACTTCATGATCCATCAGCCTATATCTCCTTTCTTTATGGCATCGGATAATTCCCGGGCATAATAAGTGATCAGTATATCCGCACCTGCCCGGAAAATTCCCACCGCACTTTCACACATCACGGCATATTCATTAATCAGACCGGCCTTTGCAGCGGCTTTTATCATGCCATACTCACCGCTGACACTGTATGCAGCAATGGGCAAGTTTGTATTGGCTTTTACTTCTTTAATTACGTCCAGGTAAGAAAGGGCCGGTTTAACCATTAGTATGTCCGCACCCTCATCTACGTCCAGTAGTGCTTCCTTTATGGCCTCTCTAACATTGTGATAATCCATCTGATAGCTTTTTCTGTCGCCAAAGGCCGGTGTTGAACCCACAACATCCCTAAAAGGGCCATAATAGGATGAAGCGTATTTTACCGCATAGGACATTATAGGTTTGTCGCTAAACCCGTTTTGATCAAGGCATTCACGTATAGCCCTAACTCTAAAGTCCATCATATCGGAAGGTGCCACCATGTCAGCCCCGGCAATAACATGGGAAAGGGCGGTTTTAGCTAAATAGGGCAGCGTTTCGTCGTTTAATATTTTACTTCCGCTAACCATGCCACAGTGACCGTTAGCTGTATATTCACATAAACATACATCGGTAATAACCATCATTTCAGGAAAACGGGATTTAATGGCCTTTATTCCCTGCTGTACAACACCGTTTTCTGCATAGGCACCACTGGCAAGAGTATCTTTTTCCTTAGGTACACCAAACAGCAAAACAGACCTTACTCCATGATTTAAGGCATCTTCAATTATATAAGGTAGATTGTCAGGACTATAGTAATAATGGCCATCTAAAGACTTAATCTCTTCTTTGATACCACTGCCTTCTTTTATAAATATGGGCAAAACCAAAGAACTTGCAGAAATCCTGGTTTCCCTTGTAAATTTTCTTATATTCTCATTTTCTCTCAGTCTTCTAGGTCTTATATTATTCATTGCATACCTCCAAAATTTTAGCAATCATGCTATCTATTGTGGCTTGTTCGGAAATAACATGTTTTATTCCATATTGCTTTGCAGTTAAGGCGGTCCTGTTACCTATACAAATTCCCATTACTTTTGATAAATCCACCATTGGTATTGAATTAACAAATCCTTCAACCGTTGATGAGCTGGTAAAAGTAACAAAGTCTACCGCATTTTGATTAATTAACTCTTCTATATATTTTGCATTATCGTTTTTCAGCAGTGTTTTGTAAAGGGGAACATCTTTAAAGATTATGCCCCTTTCCTCCAATATTTTAGGAATTTCGTCCGTTCCCTTCATGGCTCTTACAAGCAACACTTTATTGTTATTATCCACCCTTTCAGCAATACCTTTAGCTAAGTGTTCTCCATCATAGATATCCGGTACGAAATCGGGAATTATGCCGTGTTCCTTAAGGGCTTGTGCCGTTTGAGAACCTATAGCAGCAACTTTGATATTGCTTAGTATCCGGCAGTCTTTTTCTTCTTTCATTAAAAAATCAAAAAATATATTTACACCATTCTTACTTGTAAACACCAGCCAACTATAATGGGAAAGGTGATCTATTTCCTTTTTTAAAAGTTCATTATCGGAAATTTCCTCTATTTCTATGCAGGGATATTCATAAACTTTGGCACCAAGATTTCTAAGCTTTGTACTTAAAGTATTCCCTGAAATTTTAGGTCTTGTCACTACGATGCTTTTACCAAAGAGAGGCCTTTTGGTAAACCAATCATATTTACCGGCCAAAGCACATACCTTGCCAACTATTATTACTGCAGGAGGTTTTATATTGCATTTAGTGGCTTTTTCGTGAATATTTTCAATGGTACCCACAACGGTGCGCTGATTTGGATAGGTACCGTTTTCTATAATGGCTACCGGAGTCTTTCTATCCATATTCGCTTCAATAAGGCCTTCCATTATCTCTTTCAAGTTTGCCACACCCATCAAAAATATCAATGTACCACCCATTTGGGACAGGGCTTTATAATCAATGTTTAGTTCTTTATCCTTTTTTCGATGTCCGGTGATAATGTGAACACTACTGCTAAAATCCCTATGGGTAACCGGAATTCCCGCATAAGACGGAACTGAAAAGGCGGAAGAAATTCCCGGCACCACCTCAAAAGATATATTGTTTTCAACAAGGAGGTCCAATTCTTCTGCACCTCTTCCGAATAAATAGGGATCTCCGCCTTTTAACCTTACTACAAAATTACCTTTTTGTGCTTCGGTAAGTAGCATTTGATTTATATTCTCCTGAGGGATTTTATGGTTTCCGGAATCTTTGCCCACATCAATTCTTTTTGCCCCTAATGGAATTAAATCCAGTATTTCCGGCGATACCAGCCTATCATAAACAACTACATCGGCTTTTTCTATATATTCTTTGGCTTTAAGGGTTAAAAGACCGATTTCTCCAGGCCCTGCTCCAACTAGTGCTACAAATCCCTTTCCCACTTCTAAACCTCCTCTTTAAGTTTCCGTGCCAAGGATACTCCTATATTTTTTGCATCTGTAATAGCTCCGGACATACTGCCTCTTCTCATAATGCCCTTTTCTTCATCCACATAAAGGCCTTTTAAAATTAATTTATCACCCTGAATTTGCGCAAAGGCGGCTACCGGTGAGGAACATCCCCCATCTAAAGCCGCAACAAAAGCTCTTTCCGCATCGGCAATACATTTTGATTTTTCACAGTGAAAGCCCTTTAAATAGTCTACATTTTCTCCTTTTCGTGCCTGTACGGCAATAATCCCTTGACATGCAGCCGGCATAATTTCTTCAGTGGAGAAATATTTATAAATACGCTCTGCAAGACCAAGTCTTTTAATGCCTGCCGCAGCTAAAACAAGGGCACCGTACTGTCCTTCGTCCAACTTATTAAGTCTTGAAATAACATTACCTCGGACAGGAGCTATATTTTTATATCCCAATTGTGAAAGCTGAATAATTCTTCTTTTACTTGAGCAGCCAACGGGTTTTGTTTTATCTATTTCGGTTTTCGGCAGTATGAGAACATCCCGTTCATCTTCCCGTTCTGAAACTGCTACTATGGGTAAATCGGGATTTATCTCCATCGGTATATCCTTATAGCTGTGTACCGTTATATCTACCATATCATTTAGCAAAGCATCATCCAATTCTTTTACAAAAAGTCCTTTACCGCCGATCTTGTCAAGGCTTTTGTCCAATATCTTATCCCCTGTGGTTTTCATTGTTACAAGCTCGGTTTTAATGTTTTTATCATATCTTTCTATTGCATCCATAACCAGCTTTGCCTGGATGATTGCCAATTTACTGTCTCTGCTGCCAACTCTTATAATTTTCATTTCTTTGTTTCCCCTTTTTTCAGAAACTCCCGTATTTCTGCCGCCTTTTCCCTTACAACTTTATGATTGCTGCCATCCTTTGAAATAATTCCTCCAACTATATGTCGGTCGAAAAATACGGCAGGAAAGAAAAAGTCACAGTCTTCTTTGCTATCGGCTCTGTTCAAAAGTATGTTTAATTCCCTTGCATCCCTTGCTGCTTCCTCGTTTACCTCTTTATTATTAGTTGCAATTATGACAATAAAAGCATTTAAAATATCACTTTTTCTATATTCCCGCATGATAACATTGATTTTGTTTTGACGGTAAAATTCACTGATTTTATCGCTTATTTTTGGGGCTATTACTGTCACCTTTGCTCCAAATTTAATAAGGGTTTCAACCCTTCTTGCGGCAACCTTTCCTCCGCCTATTACAAAAACTTCCCTGTCCCTTAAATCTATAAAAATGGGAAAACGGGAGAATTCTTTTTCTTCATTTTCGAACATTTTTATATCACATCCTGCTTTTTCACCGTGTATTTTTAAAAATCTTTGCAGTCAGGGGAATATTCAACTATATAAGTCATGCTGCTATTTCCTTGCCTCAATTCCCTCTATTATCTTTATAAACATATCCTTTGTTATATCGTCTTTTATGGAATATATGATATAGTCAACGGTTTTACTTATGGCTCTTTCTATTTTTTCTTCTTCCGCTAAATCCTTCGGCAAGCTATCCATTACTTTCTTTGCGGCCAAATCTTTTATATAAGTTATATCATCGGCGTATTTATGTATAGTAAACCAGTCATAACATTTGGTCATCTGCTTCTCAATTATATTGTTTACAATTTCAATTTCTCTTAAGTTATCCTTTGTTGAACACGTCCCAATAGTATCAACGTTATAATACTTTATTCCTTCGATTGTAGCAACATCAGGATCAATATCCCTTGGAACAGCCAAATCAATTACGTATTCCGGTTTCTTTGAACATTCAATTAACATTTTATAGCTTATTGTGTGATGAGGGCTTAAAGTTGTGCTAATTACGGCATCTACCTTTTCTAAATATTCCCGCCTTGAATCATAATCTATGGGTATGCAACCGCTGGACACAATAGTTTCTCCATGCCTGTAACTCCGCAATGTCATATAAACCTTGCATTTGGATTGTATTAAACTTTTACATACACTTCTTCCCACTTCTCCATTTCCTATAACCAAAACCTTAAAATCTGGATTGCTTTTAATACTTTCATCCAAAAGTTCTACAGCTTTTTGTGCAACCGACGGGCTGACACTTCTAAGTAAAACACCGGATTTGACCTCTTTCGCACAAGTTACCGCATAGCGAAACAGGGTATTTAGAATGGGATCACTCACATTTTCTTCATTGGCTGTTTGTATAGCCTCTTTTACCTGAGAAATAATCTGATCCTCGCCAAATATCATTGAATGAAGGCCAGAAGCCACTTCCATCAAATGCTTTATTGCATCCCTACTTTGCCTTAAGAAAAAAAATTGTCTGTATTCGTTAACATCCACTTCTGCATATTCACATAGAAGCTTGACCATATCGATATTATTTCCTTCTGCATTTTCAGACATGTATAGTTCAGTCCTATTGCAAGTGCACAGCAAAACTACACCCAAGTGATACTTTCTATTTATATCCTTTATTATTTCTCTAACTTTTCTTTTGGTAAAACTAAATTTTTCACGATATTCAAGTTTTGCCGTATGATAATCGATTCCTGCCATTATTATGTTCAAAACCGGCACCCCCATTTGCTTCTTGCCTTTTGTATCTGTATTTCATTTATTGCTTTTTTAACTATTCTCTTGTTTAACTTCGTATTATGTTTATTTATGCCATATCCTTTTTATAATGAAGTGCGCTGCTACCATTGCTTTATTATATCAAATTGAAAGCTTAAAAACATATAGATATGTAAAAAAGAGGTGACTTTTTCATCACCTCTTCCATCTCTATGTAACCTTTTTAAATCTTTATTGCTACCATAATAATGGCTTTATTGTATATCAATAATAAAGTTGTTTTTTACATCACCATCGTTTTTATCATCATTTTTTATGCCATTACTTTTTATATCAATAGCTAACATATCTGAAATCTTTTCATAGGGGATTTCAAATATAATAGGCCCTGCGGCACCAATTGACAAAGCATATTTCTGATAGAAAACCACCAATGAGTCTTTGGAAAGATAAAAGTCATCAGGGTTAAAATTTCTAATACTATTATATCCGTCCCCAGAGTAAGGATCATCAAATAAATAATCGTGTGCCTCTTTGTGATTATTTATATCGTTCATAATTTTTTCGGATACAAAATCATATATAAAATTCATGTACTCATCTTCACTTACTTTAAATATATCCTTTAGGCCAAGCTTTTTACCGGTGTCTAAATCAAAGGTGTCTCCCTCTATTCCGGCCCATGATACACCACCGGCTCCACCGTCTAAGTATGCTTTCATGGAAATTATGTTTCCAAACACACCCTCAAGGCTGTATTCAGCACTTCTATACCAATTATCTTTTGCCCCTTCCACTTTTTTATTAGATTCTTTTAAAAGATCGAGGGGAAGTTCGTTATAGAAAAACTCTTCTTTTGCTACAAAAAATTTATTAATCTCATCTATTCCGGCATAATTTCCTTCAAGTTTGGGTAACTTTAATTTTAATTCTGCAAAACCTTCTACATCATTGTAATATTTTTTATTAACTTCGAAGGTTGAAAAGTTTACTGTTTTCTGTTCGGGTGCTGCAGTCTTCTGTTCCGGTACAGGTGTCTCTTTAGACTCACTTGTAGGGAATGGTGTCTGAGTCGGTTGCTCCACATATGTACTTTTCACCGAGGCTAAACCGCATCCGGAAGTTGCAAATACTATGTTAATTGCTACTAAAATCAAAAGCTTCTTTTTCCAACTATTCATTTCTATAAAACCTCTCTTTTTAAATCTTGATTATCCTGCCTTAAATAAAAAATCCGATAAAGCTAACAGTCAATCAATTTAATTATACAAAAATTTGAGCCACCTTACAAGAAATAGCATAACGAAAGACTACTATAGGTGGTATTTTTATTTTATCTTCTTTAATGCAGTTACACTGAACATAGCCATCTAAGCCCATATAAAACCTCTTAAAATACAAAGAATAGCGATATAATAAATTTATGTTGCTATTTACTTGATAATAGCGGCTGATACATCATAATTGCATGGTTTTCCGTTACATACTCATCATCAATGAGTATATCGTTTTCATAAACACGCCTATATATTTTATTATTTCTTATATATCCACCCCAATAAGTACTGCTGATAAAATGTTCTTTTTCATATACTTCATAACTGTATTGCGTCGGTTCCACTGACCTCCACTCACCTACCAGGTTATCTTCGGTAAGATATACAATCAATTGGAACTCTTTATCGGTCCCGTTATAAATTTGAAGGTCCAAGTAATTATATACGCAAGTAGCACCACTTCCAAAGGGTTGAGTTCTATTGCTGTCGGGAAAAATATCATGACTGTGCCTATAACGTTCAATTACCGTCAGCGGTGTATGTAGTGTCATCCAATAAATCAGGTTTGATAGTTGGCATAAACCGCCTCCTACACCAGTGCCAAAAGTTCCGTTGGGGTTTAGAATCAATCCGTCTTTATAACCCTTCCGTTTAGTGGGTTTACCAATCAATCTCCAATAGGAAAACACTTCACCCGGTTTTATGCAAATTCCATTTACTCTACCGGTTGCTATTTTTAGATTGGTGACTTTATTATACTGAAGCATTAGGTCCACACCTTGAAGTTTTCTAATAAGCGGAGTTTGGTGAGTATAAATTAAATAGGGTAATTGATAATTCAATATATCTTTTGAGTATTTTTCATCACCCAAATACCATCTAATATATCTTTTAAATGTATAAAATTGCTTTCCTAGGTATAGCCGGAGTTTGGACCTCTTTATCGGCTCGTTATAAAGGTTTCCTTTCAATATAATTTCCCCTTAATAAATACTATATTTTGTTATATTATATACACTATTATACTAATAATCTTAACACAAATTCAATATTTTTACTTTTATTATCTAACAATACTTGTGAAACTCCACTATTTTTATACTTACAAACTAAATAAACAGTAATTATACAAAATATCTAATTAGTAATTTATAATTTAAATTCTTTATATAACTCAAAAGATATATTCTGAAATTCTTGCTAATTGTTCAATGGCAATAATGAAATCTCTTTATTTAATTGATTATTATTTATTATAAACCAATTCTTCCAAACGCGTGCTGGATTTGTTAATTTCCTGAATTGATTTGTGAACACTTTTTATGTAGGATTTTTGCTCTTCCGCTATTGCCAGCATTTCTTTAGTTAGTGAGGAATGCTGCTCTGAAACACTTGCTATACTTGATGATTGCTCACGTATTTGCGAAAAAACAAAACTCAAATTTTCGATCATTTTTAATTCATTAGATATATACTCATTAATGTTGTCAAAGGACAACTTGATTTTTTCAAACCCTTCATTCACCTGACCTATAATTACTTTTCCTTCATTTGCAGCCATGTATCCATTATTAGCCTTTTCTGAAACAAGTACCGTTTTAGATTTGATATCTTCAATAATTTTTTCGATTTCTTTAACCATGTTCGCACTTTGGGATGCCAGCTTTCTTACTTCATCAGCTACCACTGCAAAACCCTTTCCTGCTTCACCGGCTCTTGCAGCTTCAATTGCAGCATTTAGCGACAGCAAATTGGTCTGTTCCGATATTTGGTCAATTATTTCAAGAATTTTATTTATATTTTCAATGCTAGTAATTAATTCTTCTGCTGTGGTTAGCGAGTTTGCAACAGCAGTGTTTATAATATCCATCTGCCGGTACATTTTTTTTATTTCCATAGCACCATTAATAACTGTTTCACTGGTGTTAGATGATATTTCGGAGAGTTCTTTGGAAAAGCTAAAGATTTCTTCAACTTTCTCATCCACAGTATTCATCGCGTCACTTATATGGGTTATGCTTTCATCTTGTGATATAAATCCTTTTGCAATTTCTTCTATGGTTGACGCCATAGTATCACTGATTTGCAGTAGTTTTCCTGAATCATTATTACAACTTGTTATATCATTGTTTAGAGAAACAGTATTATCTTTAACTATTTTCATTACATTATCTAGGGAACTTAGAAGCTGGTTTGCATGAAACTCCTTACTTATGGATGATTCAATCAAGTTTTGTCCCCATTTGCATACAAAAAATAATACTCCAATACTAACTCCTACATAAATTATTGCTGAAACAAACCCCTCATAGGTATAGTTATGTACTGTTAATTGTGCAATAATTATTAGGGAAAAGAATGTAGCTCCATAAATAAGCAATAGAACCTTATTAAAATATAATGTTGCAAAACAGAGTGCTATTATAATTTGAATTGGAGCATCAAAGGAAGCAGTATTTGAGAAAATCACCTGTACTATTAAAATAAAACCGCTTAACATTAATATATAACTGGTCGCTTTCGGAAAGATTTTTTTCCGTACAAACACAGAAGAAATAGTAATACCGATAATAAAACCTAATTGTCCAATACTTAAAATAGATGTTCCCAAAAGGATAGTAATACCTAATGCCAAAAGGACGATCCAAAACAAAATTGTTATTATAGCATTAACCTTTTTAGTATAATTCAACATGGTTTCATTCATATGCATTACCCACCTTAATTTCGAAAAATAGTAAGAATAGATAACTATGGTATATATTGAAAATAAAAAAATATGTAATATACAGTCTGGTATTAATACTTTACATAATCTGCTCAATATGTTATATAAAAGGGAATGTCTTGTTAATTCGACATTCCCAAAATATTAATTCATACTCAAAGGCAATCTATGCAATTTTTCAATAACAATTTGGGAATAAAATTATATAATTATGTGAAGCAATAATTGTATAATTTCCTATTCCTCATCGGGGATAAATACTTCTTTTGCGTTCAATTCACCCATAATTTTATCGTATTCTCCGTTTTCTCTTATTTTTAGAATCAGTGAATTGAATAAATCACGTTTTTGCTTTCCGTCTTCAGTCTTTTTAAAGATTATAGCTGTCTCGAAAGTATCAAATAACTGCCTTTTTATATTTTTTAGCTGCATTGCTTTAATTAATTGGTCACAGCTGCTCATTGTTGCAATATATCCGTCAATTCTACCCGAATCGACTTTTTGTAAACCTGCTTCTAAAGCTGCTTCAGGAAAATCGCCAAGATATTCTTTATGTCCAGGCTGTATTTCAACTTTATACTTTCCGTCCTTCACATTTTCAGGTGTCAGCCCGGTAACATTTTTATTGGTATAAAGTACAAAGATAACCTTTCCAAATTCTACTGTGGTATAGTAAAAATTATCATCGCTGTCAACAATATTATGATTTTTAATATAAGGACAATGGCAATCTGCAGCTCCACTTATAACATTCTCTATTGAACGAGCCATTGGGTACACATCAATAGTCATTTCTCCATCTTTATATTCAGCTGCCATAGCCTTAACCAAATCCACTATAGCCCCTGTTTTATCCTCGGTTACCAATGGAGGAACAATAGGCAGAGAAACTTTTACAGTTTCTCCTTTTGTCGTATCAGCTTGAGTCTGCTTTACAGGTTCAGAAGGCGTAGATGCATTTGTTGTAGTCGATACGCCACTCTTATTATCTTTTACACTGGAATCAACTTTTTGTGCACAACCGGGTAGCAATGCAAAGATTAAGCATATTACCGTCAATAGATAAAGTACTTTGCTAAAAGATTTCCTTTTCATTTGCATTTCCTCCTTAAATTGATTTAGTACTGCTAGAACTTTGAATTAACTAAAAGGCAGCATTATTTTAATTACTTATGTTTTTTTATTTAAATATGTTTTGATTAAATGAAGATGTAAATCGATAAATGGTTTTGAGTTTTTGATGTTATGGCAATCTATAGATTTGCTTTCCTACTGCTGGTTTATCCATATCGGTAATAGCATTAAATTCTAATATGCTAAATTATTACATATATAAAATAATTCGACTAAACAATAAAAAATCCTTCTAAAAATTTAAAATTTCAAAAAACAAGGCATTATATAGTTTATTACTAAATAATGCCTCGTTTAATTTTATATTATTTTTTTATAATCCTATTTCTTATTGTTTTGTTAATGAAACATCATCGATATAAATAGTAGTGGCTTCGGAAGGCTTACCGGTTATAGTGCCGAAATTTATAGTTAATACACCATCGGTAATTGTTTTACTTGGGGTAAAGGAAAATGTATATATAGCATCTTCTGTTGTTAAGTCAAAGGCACTTCCACCATACCAGTTATAAACGGAATCCAATATATCCAATTTGATGCTTCTTGCATCAAGTGCCCTTGCTTTGAAGGATAAAATATAAGTTACATCCTTTTCTAGAGCTAAATTCTCTTGTTTAATTTGAGGTGTATATTCTTTAATACCTACTTTTGTAATGTTAACTTCAAGTTCCCCTGAAACCACATTACAAGAACCTATTGCAGTACCATTAGAGGCTCCTTCCGGGTCATCTTCCCAACTTCCACCCCAGTATTCCAACCAATGGTCTTTTCCATTGTCAAAGTTTCCGTTAACTATTAATGAAGCAGAAGGTACAACCTTTCTCACCACAACGTTGTCAATTATTATCTCATGCTGAGGGTAAAGTATATTATCGGTATTACCCAGTGCGAAGCTGAACCTTGATGCTGAATCGGTAGGTTTATCCATTGTAAATTGATATTTATAGGTCTTAAGTTCATCTGTAAGCTGAATTTCTTCATAGAAATAGGAGGTCCAAACATCCTTTTCTTGCAGTTGAACTATTACTTTTCTGTCAATGGTTGATTTGGCATCAAAAGAAACTTCATAGATCTGCCCTTCTTCCAAAGGAACATTATCTTGGTACAATTGTACATTCCAGCCTTCAGTACCGACAGAATCAATGATCGCCTTAAATTGCTCCTCAGGATTTTCAAATTCTGCCACGCCGGGACTATATGCTTCATAATTCCAGCCTAACAAGCTGTTAAATACTCCGTTTAAAAGCAGGTTTCCTTCAACTTCATCGGAACTTGTTTTTTTCATGACAACATTGTCAATATAAACATTATAGTTATTTCCACCTAAATTGAAGCTAAGTTCTCCATTCTTATCGGAGGCTTCATCCATTGTAAAGTCAAATTGATATATCTTATTTTCCTTGTCTAATTCAATAGTAGTATTAAAAATGGTTTTATTATTTAGATTGCTTACAATTTCCACATCAATAGTTCTTGGACTTTCGGCACTGGCTTCGAAACTAACCTTGTACGATTTGCCGCTTTCGAGGTTTAGTCCCGGCTGAACCAGTCTTATGGCAGTTTTTGTATTTCCGCCCTTCTCTATTCTGGTTTCAAATCTGCGTTCATTAACATCGCTTCCAATGTAGTATGAAGCCTTTGCAGTGTCATCTACAACAAAGTTCCAGAATCCCATTCTATTTGTGCCTTGATCGAAGGTACCATTGTATATGTAATTACCGGACAATAGGGGTGGTCTTGCCACTTCAGAAGGATCTATAAACGGTGCATCTTCTGTCTTAATTAATTTAACGTTATCAATCCAGATATCATTATCGTCTAGTCCCATATTAAACTCAAAACGAGCTTTAACATCGGTATCATACTTCATGGTAAATTCAAACTCATAGGTATTCATTTCTGTCGAAACTTTAAATGGCGGTATAGCTGCATAATCAGTCCATCCTCTGTCGCCGTCTCCACCTATTTTAAGTTTAACTTCCCTTGGGTTTTGGGCTTTCATATCAAAAGAGGCTTTATATTTTGCACCCTTTTCAAGATGTACCGGTGCTTGAAGCAATTGTACACTGTAGTCGGTTGTTCCTCCGTTTTCTATCTGTACATGCATAACACCTTCATCTACATTTACTGATGCAGCTCCTCCCGGGCCCTTTAAGAAAGTCCAGTAAGATGTATTTGGAACACCCTCAACACCAATTGCCTCCGGATCATTTACATCAAAACCGCCGTTATAGATGTAGTTGCCATCTTCAAGGGGCTCCCTTGCAGATTCCTCTTCTTTGACGGGTTTTTCCCTGTGAGGATATTCGTCCTTTTGATATACTCTTACATAATCAACAGCCATTTGCTGCGGGAAAACTGTTGTCTCATCAGGATAGCCCGGCCAAGTGCCTCCAACAGATATATTCATTATCAAGAAGAAATTCTGATCAAAAGGTGCAGGATAAGTATAATCATCTGCCAAGTATGGATCTCTCGAGTACCAGTCATTGGCAGTATGGTATAGTTCTCCATCTATATACCAGCGTATTTCACCCGGCTCCCATTCAATGGAATAAACATGGTAGTCATCACTAAAGCTCTGTCCTTCCGGCAACAAATAGGTTCCCTGAGATTCTTTATGGGGTTCTCCAAAATGAATTGTTCCGTAAATTTTATTGGGTTCATGACCTAAAAACTCCATAATATCTATTTCACCACATTTAGGCCATGTACCGTAGAAGGGTTCATCTTCCGGCATCATCCAAATTGCCGGCCATATTCCTTGACCTATGGGCATTTTAGCTCTTATTTCAAACTTTCCGTATTTCCATGATTGCTTTCCTTTAGTTATTAATTTTGCCGATGAATAATTATAGGTTTCACCGCTAGGCTCTGTAATATCTTCTTTCCTTGCTTCAATAATTAATGAACCATCTTTGATATAAGCATTGTTTTGAGTGTAAGATTGAATCTCTTTATTCCATCTTCCGTTGGTAGGATCGTCATAGCTCCAATTATTCATGTTTATTTCCGGACCGTCAAACTCATCACTCCAAACCAAATGCCATTCTTGATTTGGGTTAGTAGAACCGGTAGGTGCAGGAGTAACAGATGGGCTTGGAGTTTTGGATGTATCCGACGAACCGGAGGAATTTGATTTTTTTGTTGTTTTTTGCGGTACGGGAGTATTTTGTGCTGTTGGAGTAGCAGATGGTGCAGAAGAAGGCTTTGGTTCTTCTGTTTCAGCTAATACCGATTCCCCATTTACCACGTAACTGTTTGATGATCTTTCAATTGATTGTCCGTTAATTTTAACCCTTTGGGCAGAAACCTTTAATTTCATTCTTGCTTCTTTAGTGTCCATCAAGGTTCCATCTGCCCGAACATCCACCTGTTCAAAATCGCCAATAAACACTATTTTGCTTCCAAGTAAAAGTTCCGAATCTACAATAACTTCTTTAAATCCATCACCACTTAAATCCTTTTCTTCAAGCTTTGTACCGGATTTAACAACAGTACTTTCAACAGAAGTATTTCCGGAAGTTACAATTCTAACATCCCTTTTATTAACAATAACCTTGCCCAATTTGCTATTTATAAAGTGTACACTATTGCTTCCTCCGCCATAAACATAAACCGTTCCTTTTACATTTACACCATCAAGGGTTACATCCCCATTTTGAATACCTGGTGCAAGATATAAATCGCCGGTTATTACTGTATCTTTTAAAACAACTCCTGCTGTATTAACCAGCACATTTCCCTTTATTTCTTTAGAGGAGTATTCACCTTTTTCGTTATGGAATGATGCAATAATTTCACTTAGTATTTTAATTGTCTCTGCACGGGTAATATGGTTATCAGGCCTGAAAGTGCCATCATTATATCCTTTTATGTATCCCTTTTCAAACAACGCACTAACCGACTGCTTTGCATATTCTTTGACTGAGTTTCCATCTTTAAAATTGCTTATGTAATTATTACTGCTTTGAATTTCAAAAACTTTTGCCAGTATTACAACGGCTTCTTGTCTTGTAATATAATTATCAGGCATAAAAATATTATTCTCATATCCTGTGATATAACCTGCAGCTCTAGCCTTTAAAATTTCCGCAGAATACCACTTTGTGTTATCAACATCTGCGAACTGTTCTTGACTTAATTCATAAAACCCAAAGACATTATTGATTAATGTGACAAATTCAGCTCTTGTAATATTATTATCCGGTTTTATTGTTCCATCTTGGTAGCCTAATAAAATCCCTTTTTCTACCCATTTATTCAAGTCTTCTTTTGCCCAATGCCCGTCTATATCATTAATGGCATCGGAAGCTTGTATGGGTATTGCCGACCAAGTAGTTAATAACAGCAAAATTATCAGTACTGATGACAACAATCTCTTATACATTTTTTCTCCTCCTTATCATTATATAAATTATAATAAATACCCTAGGGGTACTTATTATCAAATGTAAACTCATCCCAATTGTACACGCGTACATTTTACATAATAATTAATTTATAGCTATAATTACTTATCTATTTAGCTATAAATCAAATTGAAAATTTTTTATTACGTTTTAGATCTTTCTAGTTGATTCACGGATTATCAAATCAGTCTTAATCCTGATTTCCTTTTGATCAAAATGTTTATTTTTACAGAAGTATTTCAATGACTCTATACATGCTTTAGCAATGCTGTGTAACGGTGCATCCACTGTTGTTAATGCAGGCGTAATATAGTTTCCGATTACTATATTGTCAAACCCTATAACAGATATATCTTCCGGAACACTTAAGCCTTTTTCTTTTATAGCTTTTATTGCGCTGATGGCCATTACATCATTCGCACAGAAAATAGCTGTTATATCTTCCTTTAATATTTCATGAGCTAATTGATAACCGCTCTCTTCTAAAAAATTGCCTTCACGTACTAAATTCTCGTCAAAAGGTAAATTGGCATCGGCTAATGCTTTCTTATATCCTTCGTAGCGTTCTATACCGGAAAGCTTTCTAAGATCCCCGGATATATGTCCAATTCGGGTATGGCCTAATTCAATTAAATATTTGGTTGCACTGTATGCTCCCTCAAAATTATCCAGGTTTATAACCAAGCGGTTTGGCTTTTTCATAGTACTTTTAGACTGGCGGTCAATAATTATTGTAGGATACTGGGATATAATACTGTCATCAAGTTTCGAATTCTCATTAAAGGCACCGATAAAAATACCGCTAAATATGGTTCGACTGATAAAAAGATTTTTTACTTCAATTAGCTGTTCTTCTGATGTTACTATTGATACCAGCACTTGAAAACCTAAATTATTTGCCTGGTCTATTATTAAATTTACAAGCTGTGAAAAATACGTGCTTTTTGAAACCCTTGTGGTGGATTCAGAGATATTAATATCCAATACAAACAAACCGATTATGTTACTGTCTATGCCGGCTAAACGTCTTGCCGGTGCTACAGGAACATAATTTTTTTCCTTTATTATTGCCAAAATCTTTTGTCGAGTTTCCTCTTTTACGTTAGGATTATTGTTAATGACTCTAGATACTGTAGCTCTGGAAACACCACATAATTTTGCTATTTCTTCGCTAGTTAGCATATTTCCTTCTACCTCACATTTAATATGTAAATGGTCTCAATCATATCTTTTTTCTTGCCAGTATATATATTAATTCCTCTGATATCGGTTTACCTTCCCCATTAAAAATTTCAAAATCCATATCTTTATAATTCCACACTGCACCGCCAATATCATACTCTTCCAATAGGCCAACATAGTCTCTATGCCAGTTAATTCTTGATTCTAAATCGGCAAGGGCAATTACACCAAATTCACCGCAATAAAGTTTGCATTTTTTCTTATCCCTAAATTCAATGGCAGACTTTAAATCCTTACGAAGCAATTCTTTATTTAACTTTAGATTATTTAATTCCAGCATAAAGTCATATTTAGGATTTTCCTTGACAAATTCCTCAATTCCTTCATAATGCCCCGGATACTTAACTGCTCTATTGAATGCCATGGCACTTTCCGACCAGTGGGCTTTCTGATGGGTGAAGAAAAATGGATTATAGAAATGGAAGTTATAAACTATATAATCATCATCAATATCTGCAAGATTTTTTAGTTCATCGGGACTGTTATAATTATTTCCTCCAATATAAAGCCAACGGGTAGGATCAATTTCCCTAATTGCCTTTATACATTCCAGCATTAATTTATTCCAACGACTGCTGTCAGGCTCCACAATTTCATTTAACAGTTCGAAGCCTAAATGTTCCCGTTCATCTATGTAACGTTTTGCTAAAAATCTCCATATATCAATAAACCTTTTTTGCTGATCCGGATTTTCAAACAAAGTATTTGTCTTTAAATCCTGAAAACGGTATCCGGGAGCGTGATGCATATCCAATACAAGGCCTAAGTTGTATTTTTTACACCATTTAAGACACCGGTCAATATAAAAAAGCCCTTCCTCTTTATAATTGCCCACATCATCATCGGACTCAATAATTGGATAATCAAAGGGTAATCTCACATGATCGAACCCAGACTCTGCTATAATCTTAATATCCTTTTCTGTAATAAAGGTATCAAAATGCTCTTTGCTAAAAACTTTGTATTGGGATATCCAACCGCCCAAATTTACACCTGCTTTGTAACTAACCATCTTATCCTCCTAAAATATTGACTATTAATGTTTTGAATGCTTTGAAATAAAAAAATTAGAATTGCGCCATTAGATGTCATATATTTTAATGTTTTAGTTATTGAACGCGCGTACAATTATATTTAAAATATATCATATCTTCTTATGTAATGCAATACATAAGAAATCGTTATATTTTCATAGAAATTATTTAGATACTCTTTTTAGGTAAAATAATTTCAAAAAGATTTACACCATATTGCTTTTTAACTTAACTAAATTACTTATCCTTTACATTTTTTAGAGAGGAAAACTTTTTCTAAACCAATTCTTATATTTATTGAGTACACATCCACTGCATTATTATTGATTTCTTTTCCGTATTCCCGGCAGTACATTACTTTCATTTTATATAATACTTTTTATTATTGTATAACTTATAGTAAAGCCAAAAAACTATAGTAAACATCCCACAAACAATAGACAGGTAAATATTTAATCTATGAATTAAATCCATTTTAAAAGAAAATAGTGCTGCAAATAGTGACAATACTAATGATATAGCCTTATAAAAAACTAATTGTCTTTTTAAAAAGACAAATATAAAATTTATTAATATAATCAGAAGCAAATAATTAAATAATTTGCTATTCATAAAATAGAATCCCTTATGATAAGGAAAAACGGTACCAATCCCGCAAACCGCCAAAGAAACTAATATTAAGACTATAAAGAATTTGTTAATGTATTGCATAAAAATCTCCCCCATAAATGGGTACGAAAAATAAAAAATTCTTTAATGACTTTCTATCTAACTTCAACATGTATGTCCCCTTTTTCTCGTATTTTGAAGATTATTACATATATAAAGTGATTTATATTGATTAAATTCAAAGCTATTTCTTTTCTACCTCAACCCATTTACCGTACTTGAAAATTAGTTTAATTATTAGCCGATCAATCCATATAATCAAAACAAAAATAAGAATCGAAGCAATAAATGTATTGCCTAAGAATTTTATACGAACAGAAGTTGATATTATATAAGCTAATACAAAACCTATAATATCCACAAGCCAATAAATGATTCGCCACGGCAAACTTAAATTTATACTTCGACTGCAATTATCACAGGGTAGACTTCGAAAAAATGAACCGGGCATTCGGAATGAATAATCTATGCTGTACTTGTGCTTGCATTGTTCTTTATTATCTTTCATTATCCCCCTCCTAATTGCTAATGTTATAATAAACAGATAAGCTTCTGCTCTCATGTAAATTCTTATTTAACTATTCTTATATATGCTCAAAGTTCTCTTATGTTACAGAAATAAATCGAATATTAAACTGTATTGTAATTTACATTTAATAACTGCAATGCTTTATATAAAAATACCACGAATTCCATATTAAATCAATATCGCCTGTTTAGTCAATAAAAAGTACGAAATATATATATTTGTGTTTTATAATATAGCTGAAACTGCAGTAATTGATAAGAATGGCATGACTATAGATAGTAAAATAAAAACACCTTTATTTTCCTATAAAAATTACAAAACCCAATAACAGGATTTCCTACCGTAAGAAATAGTTGTCCAGTTATTGGGTTACTTAATTCTTCCATCATATAAAATTTCAAAATAATTCAAAATATTAATTTAATAACTCCAGTTCCATTCCACCCATTTCCGGTTTGTTCACTACTGTACTTACTTTCCACTTTCCTGACAGATAATAAATAAATACGAAAATTGTTGTGGCCAAAGTTGCTAAAGGTGCTGCAATGCCAAGCCCTAACATTCCTTTTTTAAAGGTCACACCCATCAATATAGCAAAGGGTATTCTAAAGCCAATGGATGACATAATGCCACTGATTGACGAAATCATTGTGTGCCCTGCTCCGGTTATTAATCCATTTAGACAAAAAGCCGCAGGAACAAGCAAATAGTCAAAAGAAAAAGTTCTTAAATAGTCCACACCGTCAGAAATCATTTGAGGGTTATCTTCTCCGAATAAACTTATAATTTGCTCAGGAAACAATTGTGTTACTATGAACACAACTAAAGTTATCGAAAATGAAAGTATAAACCCTGTGTGAAAAGTCTTTTTAGCACGATCAATCATACCGGCCCCCATATTTTGAGCTACCATTGCCGATACAGAGGAACCTACCGCAATGGCTGGCAATATGGCAAATCCGTTGTATTTTCCTACTATTCCAACCGCTGCCGATGCACTAACCCCCATACCATTGGCAATGGCAGTTAGAACAAGGAAAGAAAAATTAACAATAACATTTTGCACCGAAACAGGAATTCCTACTTTCATCATTACCAATAATCTTTCCTTATACATACGGAAGGAAGATAACTTAAAATCAAATCCTAAGTCGCTTCGTTTTATATATATAATGCATGCAAACATACTTATAGCTTGAGAGATAACTGTTGCAAGAGCTGCTCCCGCTGCTGCCATTTTAAAGGGACCTACAAGTATCAAGTCAAGAACCACATTTACAAAACATGCAATAGTTACAAAAATCAGCGGACGTTTACTATCTCCCAACCCACGTAAAATAGCCGAAAAACCATTATATCCAAATATAAATATTGTTCCCAATAGAGTTATATTAAGATAACTTTTTGCCTGTTGGTAGGCTTCCGGTGGTGTCTGGAGCAGTTTAAGAAAAACATCAGCTAAAAGCATCATAACCACAGTCACAATAATTGCAGTAATAAAAAGAAAAGTAATAAGTGTTTTAACACACTCTTCCATTCTCTTCCTATCTCCTGAACCGAGGTATTGACCAATGACAACAGTTCCGCCAACACTTAAGCCTACAACTATATTTGTTATTATCAAAGTAACCTGTCCGCCTATATTAACTCCAGATATTCCTTCAGCACCTACAAACCTTCCTACAATCAACATATCTGCCACATTGTAAAGAGCTTGTATGAAATTAGATAGCATGAAAGGTAGTGCAAACATTATAAGCTGCAATACGACATTACCTTCCGTCAGATTGTTTTCAGCCGATTGTTTCTTCATTCAAATCCCCCAAATAATTAAAATTGCAGTCAAAAATCTTTGACACTGCAAAACTATTATACTTATGCATAAGATCTTTTGCAATATACTTGATTAATAAAATTATTTTTAGTACATAATTTTTTTGAACAGCAAAAAGTTGCTGTAGAAGGAGTATTATATCCTAAAATCCCTTAACCACAGGGATTTATATTACAGCAACTTTAAGTTTATTTTAAGCAAAATAATTACTAATCCTTTTAATATTATTCATTATTGTCTATTTTTGTTTTCTCATTTATAGTTAAATTTTCTTATGTTCCTTTTATGAAAGGCAAAATTATGGTTTATTAGTCTACTGCCATTAACCCTTTAAAGCTTAAATTTCTTAAGTATTATTAATTCATTTCATGATCAATTATGATACAACCATGCGGAAATTCAGGAGAACATGCTGCCTCAACAGATTCATCTTGTGTCTGCACTTTATTTTTAACATCTTTTTTCGCAGTTTCAAAGGATGAATTATGATTTTTTTCATTTTTTATATTTTTATTGTCATGCATAATTAGCACCTCCAGATAGATGTTGTTACTGTTTTAATTTAATTTATTTTTACCCCAATTTTGCTTATTTAAACAATAGCAACTATTCTTTTTATATCAGTATTTCTTAAATTCAAGTGGATATAAAACTGAAAATAGGCAAAAAAAAGTGCTCATACTTAGATGAACGCTTTAAAAGTCGATACATAAGGCTACTTAGTTATGTAGGCTATATTCCATACACTACCGTTCCTAAGCAGGCAGAAATAACAATAAGCATGATTGGGGATAAATTCTTATTTGCAAACTTTTTATAAGAATATATTACTGTAAACAAAACAACTGTAATGATAGTTGCACGAACATCAATAGAAAAACTCGTTTTCATAGATAAACAGTTACGCAAGACCATATAGATACCTGTTGCCAGAACGATACCAATTACACAGGGTTTCAATCCATGAAGGATAGCCTGTACATATTTATTTTGCAATGCTGCTTTTAGTAATGCAGTTATCAGCAAGATAATGAGAAATGAGGGTAACACTACCGCCACAGTAGCTATGACAGCACCGGCAAAGCCAGCCTGACTGCTGCCCACATAGGTGGCAAGATTCACCATGATTGGGCCGGGAGTACTTTCGCTGATGGCAATCATATAGGTTAGAGTTTCATCGCTGAGCCAGCCATAAGATAAAACCACATCACGAATTAGTGGAATTGCGCCATAGGCACCACCAAAGGCTAAGCAGCCAACTTTCAAAAACCCAAGAAACAAATCCAGATAAATCATTTTGCACCGCCTCTCTGTTCCAAGGAACGTTGTAAAAGAAAGATTGTTAAGTTAACTGCTGCAGCAATCAACATCAAACTTATAGATGAGAAATTCCATGAAAAGAAATTTATCAACATCATAACAATAAAGGAGCATAACATAATGGCTCTTGGAAAAAATTTTTTTTGCATCTTCTTGATCATGGTTACTGCAGCATTCAAGATCAAAATGCCCACAGCGATTTTGATGCCTTTAAACGCATTTGCTATAATTGCTAACTCCAGAAAAGTATCAAAAAACATGGATATGAAATAGATTACCACAAAAGACGGAAGTACAATACCGAATGTAGTTACAAGAGAACCAATAAATCCTGCCTGCTTGTATCCGACAAAAGTGGCACAGTTGATGGCAATTGGGCCAGGGGTGGATTCAGCTATTACCGTTATATTCATCATTTCGTCATGGGTGATCCACTTTTTTTGCTCGACACAGTAATTTTCAATCATGGAGATCATGGCATATCCACCGCCGAAGGTAAACAGACCGATTTTGGCAAAGGTCAGAAATAGATCTATCAAAATATTCATCTCCATTCTCCTTTCTAGCAAAATGTAAAAATATGCTTATTTTAAAATTTTAATACATTATCACCGGATATGCCATACATACGTTGGAAATATTTTGGTAGTATAAAAAATAATTCTGCCACCAGGCTTATTCGAGATTCTAAAGCTTTAATTATCCTTAATTTATCTCAAATATTATTATCTCTTATCTTTTTCTTAAAAAATAATGCGATACTAAGTATAATTAATGTAATAATAAAACTCATAAATATGTAAATAATAGGTTTATTTCTATATTTATCTACTTGATACTTTGCTGTCTCTTTCTTAGGAATAATTGCTTTATCATAATTTTCATCAAAAAACTTTTGATATACTGCAGCATACTCTTCTTTTTGAATTCCATTAATTATGTGGCCATTATATAGTTCAATTTTTTCATCTTTATTTATTACTGCAACATAATTCAAATCAAAACATGGCATATATCCTTGTTCTGTCTTACTTAGAAGAACAAAAACCTTATTGCCTGGGTCTGGAAAGTCAAATCCAAGCCATCCATACATTTCTGAATTTTGCCTTGTTAAGGTAAGTTCACCAATACTTTCGTCTCCTTTTAAAATGCGATCGATTTCGATTTTTACAGTCCTTTGATCTTCAGTATAATTCTTTTCAATTACTTTTCCGGTAAAAATGAAATCTGAATACTCTATCATCCCTTCCGGACTTAATACTATCAGCAGAGCATAAGTAATATCAGATAATAAAAAAATTGATATAAATAGACATATAAGAAATTTATAAATGTTAACCTTTTTCATATTAATCCTCCAATAAAGAAATTTATATCCTTAGACTACATGTTTTTAAATATAGTTCCATTTAATTAATACTAACACTAAAATTTACCCTTAGGTAATTTTCATATAAGAGTTTCACAACTCAAAATAACAATTTTCTTAGCTTGCATTGACCAAAGACCCAAAGATATGAACAAAAATTGACAATAAAAAAGCGCTCATTCATAAGATGAACGCTTAAAAGTTTAACTATTCTGCAATCAAGTGCTGCTTGTTCTTATGTTTTTATGTATTAGTTTTAATTGATATCTATGTTAATATATTAATTTTGCTCTTCTTCTTTTAATTAACGTTGTTACAAAAATAGTAATCGAAGTACCTAAAGAAATAAACATTATAGCTATGCTAAGCAAAATAGTACGTATTAACTCCTTACCGAATCCTTTACCGATTGCCAAAACCGACTCTTTGTAATTATCTGTTTCATACCAAGCTTTCAGTTCATATTTGCCTGTTTCGTTAATATTAAAACCGAATATACTTTTTCCTTCCCGTCCACCCACTGAATAAGTTGAATTCATTGAAGGCTCTTCTAATTCTATAAATTCTCCGGTATCGATTTTCTTTAAAGAACACATCAAACCATTTATATTATCGGTTTCAAACACTTTGCCATCGATAACACTTCTATACTCAGAATAAATAATATATTTACCGGTTTCCTTTAATTCAATTACGCTTGTTCCCGGTACAATTACTTGTTTATCTATTCCGGCCACACTTGAATATATACCTTTCACTAAAACAACCACAAACAAAACAATACCGAGTAAAAATATTCCGAATGATACAAAGTAAAATATCTTGCTGGGCTTTATTACTTCTGTTTCCATAGCAGTCCTCCGTTTCTATATTATTTTAGCACTCCGAAACCGGAAAAATGGAACCATATCTTTAGTGGAAGCCAATTATATCAAAATAATCTTAACACACTTTCCATCAAAATGAAATATTATTATAAAGAATGAAAACAAATATGACCAAGGATTAAACATTAAAATAATAAATCAAACAACTAAATTACTTGGTTTTATCCAATATCGTTAGCAACTTTTCAATATTAATACAGGTAGGTACACCTTCATCATGCCAATGTCTTTTGCATCCGGAGTAGTCCAACAGGACACATTGAGCAGGAATCCCCATTTCTTTTAATTTAAGTCCTCCTGAAATAAGATTTAGTACACATGCCACCCCGATAACTCCAACATTTTTACCATATATCCTTTTGTCGGGTATTGCAGCTGCAATGGATGATTCATGAGGAACAACAGCAACTTTAAAATTATTCTCCTTACCCATTTTAGTTAATTGGTTAACTTGGCAACCATTAGAACAGCCCACACACTTGATGCTCGTATTCCCTTTTTTTGCTTTACATTTAAATTCCGGAAGCAACCTCATACATCCAGGCAAAAGAAGCAATTTTTTATCAGTTTTTAAAAAAGATTCCCTTAATGCCTTGTTCATTATTTCTGCTCCTACCATATTCAAGTGGTACTCAACTCTTCTCCTACCGCAAAAAATTACATCTTCATGCCAGTAACGTTTTGGATGTACTTCATTTAAATATCTCTCCACACTTTCTGTGTAAATTCCTATATTCTCTTTACTGCTGCTTTCAAACCAAGTGGCAAAATTAATTGCCGATGCTATTAAATTTACACTGTCTTTTTTGGGAAGTGTCATAAGGAAATCCTTTAGTCTCTCAAGTCTTTTCACCTCTTGATTAAATTCTCCCGTAGCTTTAAGCCATGTTGTTAATCTTCCTAAGTTATCCATACTTGGTTTAATAGAAATAGTATTATTATATCGATTAGGGGATAAAAAGATTGTCGACATTATACCTTTCAAGAAATCAATGCATGGTTTTATTTTTGAATTGTTATTTCGCAGGTTTGAAAGCATAGTAAGCATAGTGCCGGGTATTTCATTAAGCCTTCCGGCATTACCGCTATATACTTTCCATAGTATACCTAATATCATAAAATCCAATATTGCAAATTCTTTGGCAGCTTTGCCTTCAGTGCTGTAAAATTCCATTACCGTTTCCGGTAAAGGTCTTAAAAACTCCTCTGCTTTTATAACTACCTGCTTGGTATATACGGTAATATTATTGTAATATTGATTTGAATTTATTTGCTTTTCTCTTAAAGAATAGGTCATTATATACATTATTTGCAACTCATCCTATACAAAATAACCATATAAAACATTATACTGGAATTTTCCCAAAAAGTTTATAACTTTTTCAATTAAATATCTCTATTTTAATAATATATTTTCAATTAGTAACTTCAATAATAAAGAATTTTATAGGCCTTTATAAAAAAAATAGTAAGCAAGCTAAAATATATATAAGGTTCTGATGTTTAGAATTTGACGTGGAACATCCAATATTAATCTCCTTTGATTTTAATGCTGTATACATGCCTTTAGAATCCATTTCATAGAGCTTGTTTCTATTTATATCAAACAAGGTAGTTACAGTACACAGACTAATAACCAATATCATCAGTACGAAAAAGCATAGATAATATTTTAAAAACATCTTAATACTTCTTTTCTTAAATTATTTATGTAATTATAAACTAAAAGTTATTATAACAGTCAAGAATATTTTTCATTAAATTAACTGATTGACATAAACTACCTTTTTCCATATATAAATATATCTCAATATATCTTTTACGAAAAAATAAAATACTCAGCTTTATTACAGTCAAATAGCTGAGTATTATCTTTATAAGTTTTCCTTTCTAATTTCTTTTAATACTTCTTCTATAATTTTTTTATCGTCATCGCTTGGTTCAAATCTTTCAAACAAATCCGGCCTCTTTAGATAGGTCCGCTTAATTGCCTCTTTCCTTCTCCATCGTGTTATATTGGCATGATGTCCTGACAACAGGATATCAGGTACTCTACGGCCATTGAATTCAACAGGCCTTGTGTATTGGGGATATTCCAAGAGGCCGTTGTAATGGGATTCATCGGAATAGGATTCTTCAGTGGACAGCACTCCGGGTATCAATCGGCTTACCGAGTCAATCAATACCATTGCCGGAAGTTCTCCGCCAGTGAGTACATAATCTCCTATCGAAACTTCTTCGTCAACAATTTCTTCAATTATTCTTTCATCAATTCCCTCATAGTGCCCGCACAATAAGACAAGGTGTTTTTCCCTTGACAGCTCTTTAACTACTTCTTGGGTAAGGACTCTTCCTTGAGGGCTCAAATATATAACTTTGGGTTTATAGTCTAAATCCTTTACAATTGATAGATAAGCATCAAAAATTGGCTGAGCTGTCATTATCATTCCCCCACCGCCTCCATAGGGGTAATCGTCAGTCTTTTTATGCTTATTTTTAGAAAAGTCTCTTATATTAATGGCATTAATCTCAAGTATCCCTTTTTCTTGAGCTCGTCCAATTATACTCTCTTTTAATACTGCATTAATTACTTCGGGAAACAATGTCAAAACATCAAATTTCATCATCAATCAATCCTTGAGGCAACTCTACAGTAATTTTTTTATTTTCAATTGATACATCCTTTACCACTGATTTTAACGCAGGTATAAGAATTTCTTTTCTATTTTCATCGCGAACTACAAAAACATCATTACTTCCGGTTTGAAGCACATTAGTTAATACTCCTAGCCTATTGTCATTTTCATCGTAGACTTCGCAGTCTATCAAATCACATATAAAGAAGGAATCTTTGGGCAGTTTTACTGCATCTTCTCTATTTATTATTACAAATTTTCCTTTTAGTTTTTCTGCCTCATTCGCATCATTAATTTCTTTTATTTTCAATATAACAAAATTTTTTTGATATTTAACGCCTTCAAAATTATATTTGGGCATATTATCAGAAATCTCAGAAGATATGTAGGCAGACTTTAGTTTATTATATCTTTTAGGATCATCCGTTAGAGGTATTACTTTTACTTCTCCTCTTACCCCATGTGTATTAACAATTTTTCCAATTTCAAAATACTGTAACATTGTTTACACCGCCATCTATCAAATTAATATTTTTTATAAAGATATTTAGGCATATTGCCTTTGGGTTTTCTTTTTTATCTATTGGAAAGAAATTAATAAAATGCGGGCAAGATTACGGTTCCTGCCCACATTTGCTACTGTAGTATTTCTACAGATACTCTTTTATTTTCTTTTATTGCTGCTGCCTTCATAACTGTCCTTATAGCCTTCGCAATTCTACCTTGCTTTCCAATAACTTTACCCATATCATCCTTTGAAACTGTAAGTTCAAGGATCATTGATTTTTCACCTTCAACTTCGTTTACACGAACATCATCCGGGTAATCAACTAAGGCTTTGGCAATTGTTTCGAGAAGTTCTTTCATCTAGTCATACCTCCCGTTCTTTTACCCTAATTCTAGCATTTTATTACTGTATAGCTCCAACTTGCTTTAATAATTTCTTTACAGTATCTGTTGGCTGAGCACCGTTTTTAATCCACTTTTGTGCTTTTTCAACATCGATATTTATTGAACTTGGCTCAGTAAGTGGATTGTAAGTACCGATTTCTTCGATGAATCTTCCATCACGAGGAAATCTGGAATCAGCAACAACTACTCTATAAAACGGGTTCTTTTTTGCACCCATTCTTCTTAATCTAATTTTAACTGCCATTTATTTTCACCTCCTGCCACTAATTTTGCTGCAATTTTATCTAAACGGTAATCTGAATTTATTTCCAAATCCTTTCTTACCGTGTTTGCCTAAATCATTCATCATTTTCATCATTTTTTTCATTTCTTCAAAACTCTTTAATACTTTGTTTACATCCTGAACTTTAGTACCGCTGCCGGCTGCAATCCTTTTTCTGCGGCTGCCGTTTATTATTGAAGGATCACTTCTTTCCTTCTTTGTCATTGATTTGATTATCGCTTCAAAACGGGCCAGTTCCTTTTCGCTGTCTGCCGTATCAATTGCCTTAAGGGCATCGGCATTAATACCGGGTATCATACCTATAATTTTGTTTAAAGGCCCCATCTTTTTTATCTGCTGCATTTGTTCTAAGAAATCATCAAGCGTAAACTGTTGAGTACGCATTTTTCTTTCCAGTTCCAAAGCTTTCTTTTCATCGAAAGCTTCCTGCGCCTTCTCAATCAGACTTAGCACATCACCCATTCCAAGAATTCTTGATGCCATTCTATCAGGGAAGAACGGTTCCAAATCGTTGAGTTTTTCTCCCATACCTATGAATTTAATGGGCTTACCGGTAACTGTCTTAACTGATAGAGCCGCACCACCTCTTGTATCACCGTCAAGCTTGGTCAGAATTACACCGTCAATTCCGAGTTTTTCATTGAAGGTTTCGGAAACATTAACTGCATCCTGACCGGTCATTGAGTCAACTACAAGAAGTATTTCAGTAGGTCTTACGCTTTCTTTAATGTTCTTTAACTCATCCATCAGTGCTTCATCTATATGAAGACGACCGGCTGTATCTATAATCACCAAATCGTACTGTTTGGATTTTGCATGCTCCACTGCTGCCTTTGCAATGTCGACAGGATTTGTTTTGTCTCCCATCGAAAATACATCTACTCCAAGTTGACCTCCAACTACTTGCAGCTGCTTGATAGCTGCCGGTCTGTAAACGTCACAGGCAACCAAAAGAGGTTTTTTACCCTGTTTTCTTAAAACGTTTGCCAGTTTACCGGAAGTAGTGGTTTTACCGGAACCTTGCAGACCTACCATCATATAAATAGTAGGAGGTTTGGGAGCAAATACAAGTTTGCTTTGCCCAGGTCCCATAAGATTTATAAGTTCTTCATGAACAATTTTTATAATCTGCTGTCCTGGAGTAAGGCTTTCTAAAACATCCTGTCCTACTGCTCTTTCGGAAACTTTTGCTATAAAGTCTTTTACAACTTTAAAGTTAACATCGGCTTCCAAAAGGGCTAGTTTTATTTCACGCATCATTTCTTTTACGTCTTTTTCGGTAACTCTTCCCTTACTCTTAAGCTTCTTAATGGTTTCTTGAAGCTTGTTCGAAAGTCCTTCAAACACCATATATCAGACACCTCATCTTTATCCTCGCTATCGGCATTCATACAATTCCAATTACTTTCGCTTCACGCTCAACCTACTAAATTTATCATCTAATGAAGTTAATTTTAATCAGCTCTCAATTATATCTATTATGCCATCTTCTATCTTTTTTAAATATTCAATATCTTCTACATTCATATTCTCTTTATTAATTTTCTTTATATATTCCAGTAACTTTTCTGCTTTTGTTTTTTGCTCGGTAAACTTACTTACCAGCCCCAACTTTTCTTCTAAATTCAATAAATAAGCTTTTCCCCTTTTTATATTGTCAAAAATACCTTGTCGGCTTATGTTAAAGTGTTCTGCTATCTCTCCAAGGGAATAATCGTTGTTAAAATGTAAATCCAATATTTCATACTGCTTCTTCGAAAGCAGTTGTCCATAAAAATCCAGCAAAAGGGATATCTCATATATTTTATCCATTTTTACACCTGTAAAGTAAAATACTTTACACCTAATTCTATTCTAAATTTCATTATAAGTCAAGGCTTTTTTGAAATATTATTGAGCCATTTTAATACTATTTTTCCCTTTAACCATAAAAAGTTTATTAAAAATTAGCCAATTCCTATGTATCGCCTACACTTATGAACATTAAAAGCTATTGATACAAAAATTTCAGCTTAGTTTCAATAACTCCACGATTCATATATTTTCTAAATCTCTATCTCTTTAGGATCATCATCCCCTAGAATTACATTCCACTCTTCATGTTCTTCATTAAAATCTGCAATTTTTTCAATAGGCATTTTTAGATACTTTCCATATGCTGTAGCAGCAACTTCTCCATTGGCAAGTATTATTTCCCCCGTGCCTTCAAAGATTCTGCTGGAATCTTTTGTTATCCTTCCCACTGCTCGAAGCTCTTCATTTAATGGTATGGGCTTTTTATATTTTACGCTAAGTTCCACCGTAACACCCCATACATTTTTCTGATTAATCATTATTGCCCTGCCTATGGTCTCGTCAAGTATAGCTCCTGCCACGCCACCATGCAGCCTGCCGGGATAACTTTGGTGACCTTCAAGAGTTCTAAAAATTGAAACCAGTTCACCGTTTTCAAGCTCATAAAAAGAGGCTTTTAAGCCGTATTCATTCTTTAAGCCACATACAAAGCACATTCTACTGTTTTGCTGTTTTCCAATAACTTTATATTTCACTCTGTCTCTTCCTCTCTAATCATTAAAAAGTAAATTTATAAACTCTAACACAAATTTAGGTTCTTTTAGGATATACTTTATAATAATTTTATTCTACATTACTTTGCGGTAATACTCCATAAGCTTCTTTGTATTTTAATATAACATTATGCTTTTTGGCATATTCCAAGCAATCTTCTGTAAGGAGTTTTTTCACATCCGGCCTGGCTTCAAGTGACTTTTCGGGAATGATTACAATAAGGATTTTTGACTTTACTTCAGGATATTTCTTAGGATTAATTTCTGCTAATTTTCTTATACTTAAATTAATTCTGGTTTTAACTCCGCTTGTTGTAGCATAGGTCTTCTCACTAAGATTGATGGTTGTTAAATCAATTATATCTCCGTCTTTATATGTTGCAGGCATATCTATTCCTTCAAGCTCATGTATTTTTTTTGCTCTTTCAATGGGATCAAGTTCCCATAAATTTGTTGAAGCCGGCTCGGTATCAACAGAACTAGGTATCTTGCCGTCACCATTTAACCATGCTCGAACTTTTGCTCTTTGAATAAAATACAAATCCGGCAAGTAGTTTATAGGAAGACCGGATTCCACTTTGTATCGGACAATAATATCAATATTTTTCTTGTCATTAAGTATTCTTGTTTCACTAAAGTCAAGACCGGCAAGTCCATCTACCACTCCAAGGCTCTTTAGTCTTTTATCGGCATCAATTTCGTCACTTTCGATATGTTTCTTACACATTATTCTAATTACCGGTGCAACCAATTGACCCTTAAGGTCTTCAAAAGCTCCATGAGCCAACAAAGAAGCATAACTTATCACTTGCTGTTTTGGATCTTTTAGCGCAGTTTCAAGCTTTTCTTTCACATCTTTTCCTTTTTCAAGGCTTTCCTTTGAAAGATCCTTAATCTCCTCTAAATCTGAAGCCAACTTATCGATATCGATATTTTTTATGCCCTCCGGAACCTGTTCAACTGCTTCCTTAACATTATTCAATGAGTTTAAAGCATCAATAATACTGTTAATCTGTTCTTCTGCCGGCTTGCTGTTCTCTTCCAACTTATCTTTTGCATCATCATGGATTTTTTGCAATCCCGATACCGAATAGAGGTAACTATATACAGCCAACTCATTTGCCGTTTCATTTATTGCATGCTGTATAATGTTCTGGGTATAGACAATTTTTATAAAAAGAGCAAAGCTTAAAATTACACATATAAACAACGGCATTACTATAGCGGCTTCTACAGTAAGAACGCCTTTAGATTTTCTTTTAAATCCAAATATTCTGTACATATTAAAAATCCTCTCTTATTATGGCATTTTTATATAAAACATAGATTTCTAATAGCCTTTAAAGAGCATGACTTTTAAATTATGCCTATCCAATTCTTCAGTTTTTAATTCTTTGCTTACAAAAGGTTGGGACATAAAAAAGTATTTCATTGATACGTTGGCTTTTACTCCAACATAGGTGTTGCAGTTGGCAAGTTTAAAATCTTTGTCACCGGTCATTTTTATCATTTGCAGTTGAATCAAATCCTGAATTCTGGTGATTTTTTCATCCCTGTCCATTGTCAAAAGCAAAAGTCTCAAATAATCTTCATAATTGAAAGAAAAAGCACTGGCTTTGACATTGTTATACTCACCGATGGAAACTGCATTTTTATTACCGAAAGAATCAATATATTCATTAAGTTTTTCTTTACCTTCTTTGGCATATTCGCTTATTTTTTTGTCAATTGCTTCTTCCATACCCGAAATCTTTTTGCTAACGGTATCTTTGATAGATTCCTTTATATTATCAATCTCATCTCTGGCCTTATCAATGGGCATTGTCAATTTGCTTTGAATATCTTCTTTTGCCTTTTTATACTCTTCCTGTGCGATTTTATATATTTCTCTGACTATGGCATTCATTTCTTCATTAGCAATATTGGACAGCTCATTTTCAAGACTTTCGGTAATATAGGCGTAATTGTCCTTTATAGTTTTATCTGCACTATTTAATGCAGATTCAACCGGTTCAAAAATCTTCTCAACTGTATTGTCAACTTTTGTATTTATTGTATCTTTAATATTCTCCATATAGCTTTTTAATGAATTTTCAAGGGAATCTATTTTTTTATCTACAACTTGTTTTGTATGTTCTTTTCCCACTTCTACCAGCGTACCGGTTATTTTTTCCTTTATTTTGTTTAGTCCACCTTCCGCACTTAATACCCAGTTTTGGCTGGTTTTAAAAATCGGTACGGACTCCCCTTTCATCAGTAACTTTAAATCAATAACCGACTCAGCCATTGCCCAACCCATAGCAATAAGTATTGTAAACAGAGGAATTAAAAAGACAGCTATTACGGGGCTTGCAAACGCAGCAATATATTTTGCCGTTGATACTACATCTTTCATTTTGGCAGGATCTAAAAATATATGTATTGTATTTAGGGCAAATCTTATAAAAAGGATTTTAGCCATCACAGTTTGTACATTTTCTTTTTCATTAACCTTTCCGCCTATTATATATTCAATCTCATTTTGAAAATACATATAGGGCTTTCTTTCACTTCTATTTCTTAGTCTTAGGTCAACCTGGCTTATGGTATTTCCGCTTTCCGATTTTAGATTTTTATCGGAAAGGTAATTGTTGAAAATACCGAGAGCATATTCGTTTATAAAAGTTTCATCCCGTATGAATTCAAGTCCTTCTTCCAACCTATCAATAAGGGCAGTTATCAGATTCAGGCCTTCAATAACTGAACCGTTTTGGTCACTTTCAAAATCCATATTATTTATAATGGATACATCGTCGAAGGAATTTTCAGAGGATTTAGACTCACCTTTATACCCAATGGCCTCTATAACAAACTCATAATCTTCACCTAAAAATGCCTCTAAAATCTCTCTGCTATCAATTTTTGCTCCGCCCGAAGGAAGTCCTTTCATTAGTTCTTCAAAGTCCTCATGACTTTCCGGGGCTTCGATATTATTTAGAGGATTTTCCGAACTTTCAATCAGTTCCTTTGAAGCGCTGCGAGGATCTTCAACCTTTTCCTTGCTTTCGGTTATTTCTTCAACCGGAAACTCCTCATAACTGACTTTACTGTATTTTAAAAGATAATTTGTGTACAACTCTTCTACTTTTATAATATCTTTTTGTATATACTCATACATTAAAATATATTCTTCTTTACTGAAAATGGATAGGTCGTAAGAATCTTCATTTATATCGTATAAATTTTTATCTTCCAATGTTTTAGTTAAATTGTTTATTGTAGTTTTGTTATTATTAAATTTATCAATTAAATGGGTTATGCTCTCTGTTGATATCTGATTTTCTATCTTTTTTATTTCTTGTCTCATCTTTTCGGCAAAGTCACTGGTATCTCCTTTTAATTGTGATTTTAAAGCATCCAACTGTTTTTTTACATCAGTATTTTCCTCAATTATCTTATTAGCTATTTTTATGGCATCATCGTTATACGACTCAAATTTTTTCAAATCTTTAAACAATTCGTCTATTTTCTTGCTTGCTTCTTTTGCAACAAATTTGTATTCCTTTTCAGCATCTTCTTCCTCTTTTTCTGCTTTCTCAACCTCGCTCTTATAGGGTTCATCCAAATCTTCGATTTGCTGCCTTATACTTTCTTTTTCACTTTCATCTTCTGCTAAAGAGAGCTCTTTTTTGAGCCTCTGTTTTTCTTCTTTATATTCATCACTTTTCCTATGTTCCTTGAGTTTTTCTTCGGCTTCTATTCTTTTCTTTTTCATCTCTTTATAGACTTTTTCGTAGCCCACTTTAAGGGCAATCTTTTCACCGATGTTTTTAATCTTTTCTTTTAATTCTGCCGCATCAAAGGTATTTACCTTTTTGATCTGTGAAGATAGTTCACTAAGTTTTTTACTTATGCCATATAGCTTTTTGTCAATTTCAAGTTTGGAAGATAAAATTTTTGTTTGTTTCTTGTAACCTCTAAATACATTTATTTTTTCAAGGAACTCTTCTCCCAACAATTCGGGTGCCCTATATTTCATATACTCAACTATTTGGGCTCTTAATACTTCGTTTTCAGCAAGGTTATATAAAGGTACTGCTTTTATGTAGTCAATTCTGTAATCATACATATCAAGAAAACGGACATCTTCATATTTATTTTCAATGTTTAAAAATTTCTTTAAATAGTCCCAGGAGGCGTCGCTTGCATTTTTCTTTTCTGCTCCCAGTTCAGTCATAAGGGTTCTGTTCAGATAATACAGCAATTGTTCTTCAAGCACAGAAGGATTATCTTCCGATAAAGCCATCAGGCCAAACCACTCTTTTAAAATATTGTTGTAATAGGCAAGTAGTGAGTTGGCAGCGGCTTCAACAGCACTTTGAACTTGGGCCTCGGCTACTCTTGCTCTTGCGCCATCTACAAGTACACCGGTTAAAATCAGTACTATCGTAATTATAAAGCAAATATAAACTGTGATAGCTCCTTTGTTTTTCTTAAATATACTCATAAGGCACCTCGTTCTTATTAATTTTTTACTGCTTATTAAATACGTAAGTTTTAATATAAATTCTTCTAACCTTTATTATTAAGAAGAGGATTTATCTTTAGAGAATTTATTTTTTATGTTCTCTAAAAAGCTGTTAGCCTTGTCCCTAATTTTCCCTATATTATTTCCGGTCAACCCATCAATACGTTTACCCATATCAATCGCAAAATCAGTATTTCTAATAAAGTCGGCAGGATCATTTATTAACGCTTCAGATTTTGCTTGTATAACTACGGTATTTTCAATTCCGAAAATACTAAGCATATTCCCTATTGGAAGCTTAAAATTCTTTTTTACAGTTACTGACAACTTTTTGTAAACTATATAATTTTTCACTTCTACATTGTATTCAATATCCGTAGTATTCATTGGAGCATCTTTATCCCTGCTTTGAAGAATGCTATACTTATTCAAGGAATTTCCAATATAACTTTCAATCTTTTTTTTCTTTAATTTTTCTTTAGAATCGTATAGTTTCCAATAGGGATCATTGTCTTTAAAATGTTCAAGTTTAACTAAGCTTATATACATATCACTCTCGGGATTTTTCCAAATTGCAGCTCCTCTCTCAGCTGCGCGATCGGCAAGGGACTTAACATAAGCTTTTTCATAAAGAAAGATGCTGACGTATATTAATGTAATTATAGATAAGAAAATAACCGGAAAGATCAATGCAGCTTCAACAGTAGTGCTACCTTTCTTGGTTTTCAGGTTACACATCCAATCACAACCTTAATAGTTTATTAATTAAGCCATAAACTCTAGAGCATTAAAAGTATGGAAGTACCTCAATACGTATAACAATCCGGAAAATTTTCTTTAAATTTTTTATAGGAACCTTTTGACAAAACATATGACAGTATTTTGAATACTTTATTTAGAATAACAACATGACATTTGTGATTTTATAGTAAAATTATACCACACTTTTGTAAATAATTCTATTATTTTAACAAATTTTATAGTAAGAATTCCGGTTAACATTACGTAAAAAATCCCGATAATTAATTTTAATCGGGATTTCTATATTCTAGGCAAAATATCAGTATGCAATTGTTATTCAACTATCACTTTTAAAGTTCTTCCAGCTATAATATTACTACTTTCAAGTTGGTTTATTTCTTTCAGTTTATAGATATATTCTCGTATGTCTCCTTTTTTATTGTATCTTTCAGCTATCGACCATAAAGTATCTCCACTTCTTATTGTTATAACCTCAAATTGAGGTTCTTTATAGCCATAGGCGTTGGTAATAGAAAACACTGTAAAAATTACAAAAAACAATGAAACAATAAATATGTAAAATCTAACTTTATTTTTAAGTACATATCGCTTGTTCATAATAATCCCCCTCTATACCGAACTTATGTTCTTTATAAGTATTATATTAGAACACCTGTTCGCTGTCAATATATAAAATCAAAAAATATCGAACATTAGTTTGATTTATATAAAATATAATGTTATAATACTTTTAGATTTAATTGTAAGTTTTTTTACTATAAATCGGTCAATTCACATTTTGAAATAGTAATATGAACTATAACAAAACACCTGACAGTTTTATATTTTTATTGTGTTGACGTTGAAGCTTCGAAAAATTATAGCAACGTCGATGCCAAATACTTATATGAGGTGAAGAGAATGCCAAAAAAGAATGAAGAAATGCAGCAAAAAATTCTTGATTTTTTAAATGAGCAAATTAAATTAAAAGGATATCCACCCTCTGTGCGTGAAATATGTGCAGCTGTTGGTTTTAAATCCACTTCTACAGTCCACAGTTATTTGGAAAAACTAAAAAAAGAGGGTCTTATTCAAAAAGATGCCACCAAACCTAGAGCTCTTAAAATTGTAAGAAATAATAATGCTGAAGAAGAATCAAAAAGTGTTTATTCAAGAAGAGAAATGGTTGATGTACCCATCATCGGTAAAGTTACAGCTGGCCAGCCCATTTTGGCAGTTGAAAATATTGAAGATACATTCCCTCTCCCTTTAGATTTTGTACAGGGGTCTAATGCTTTTATGCTAAGGATCGAGGGCGACAGTATGATTGAAGCCGGCATTTTTGACAAGGATTATATACTTGTAAAACAGCAATCTACCGCTATCAACGGTGATATTGTGGTTGCTCTTATCGGTGATGAGGCTACAGTTAAAACATTTTATAAAGAAGACGGCTATGTCAGACTTCAACCTGCAAACAAATACTTTGAACCTATAATAGTTAGGGATAATCTATCTATTTTGGGAAAGGTAATTGGTGTTTTCAGAAAACTTTAAGTCAAAAAACAATAAGTAATAATTAAAAATAAAAGTAAAAAAATCCCGATGGCAATTTAACACATCGAGATTTTTTTATTTTGAAAACGTTTTCGAATTATAAACTTATTTCTAATAATATAAATAATAAATAACAGATACAACACAAAAATAAACGTACTTTATCCTCTTAAGCTTAAAATATGTATTTTAAATACTAACTTTAAACTTTCGAATTATTGTTGATCATTTTTATTATCATTGAATATTAAATTAACAAGCTTCATAGGGCTAATAGTTGATATAGCATGCTTATAAATAAGCTGCTGTCTTCCTTCACTATCCAATACCACAGTAAAATTATCGAAACCTTTTACCAGCCCTTTTAATTGAAATCCGTTTGTAAGATAAACAGTAACAGGAATGTGCTCTTTTCTAACTTGGTTTAGAAAAACATCTTGTAAGTTGATATTATTCTTGTTCACGGGTAATCCTCCTCTAATAGACTTATTTCTCTCTTTCTTTTTTATGTTTTTTTATATTATAAAAGAACTCTTTATTACTTTATTACAGACCTGTATAACTAATGCCACAGCAATACAGATCATAAATAGCATCAACAAAGTTATTAAAATTTTTCTAAAGCAAAGAAAACATCATACAAACTAACAATTGCTTTAAGTTATATTCTACAAGATAATTCCAGACGTTGCAATAACATCTTTAATATTTTTAATTATTTCTTGTATATCGGAAGTTTGATCTAAATTAATCCAATGTATATCTTTCATTCTGTTAAACCAAGTAAACTGCCTCTTAGCATAACGTCTTGAATTCCTTTTCAACACATAAACTGCTTCATCGAACGATATCTCCCCTTTTAAGTATGATAAAATCTCCTTATAACCGATTCCCTGCATTGCAATAGTACTTTTATCGTATCCCATTTCTATAAGCTTTTTAACTTCTTGAACCAACCCCTTCTCTATCATCATATCCACTCTTTGGTTTATTCTTTCATATAATTTTTCTCTATCCATTGTTAAACCAAAAACAATAAAATTATATTTTGAAGGATTCTTTCTTGACTCCTTCTGATGCAAGGATATGGTCTTCTGAGTATAAGTATATACCTCAATAGCCCGTATTACCCTTTTAACATTATTCATATGAATTTTTTCTGCTGCTTCGGGATCAATTTCTTTAAGCTTATTATGCAGATACTCATTTCCCTTTTCTTGAGCTTCTTTTTTCAATTTTTCTCGAAGCTCCCAGTCACATATAGTATCTCCAAATTCGATATTATATATAAGAGAATCAATATATAAACCTGTCCCACCGCAAACAATGGGAACTTTCCCCCTATTTATTATACCATCAATATATTTTACAGCAAGTTGCTGAAATCTTGCAACACTAAACTCTTCATCAGGAGTTATTTCATCAATAAGATAATGTTTAATCCCCTGTTTTTCTTCCTCAGTCGGCTTTGCAGTACCTATATCCATATATTTGTAAATCTGCATTGAATCAGCCGATACTATTTCACCATTAATATCTTTTGCAAGCTCTATTGACAATTTTGTCTTACCTGAAGCTGTAGGTCCTAAAATAACTATTACGTTATTCAATTTTGCCTCCCAAAAACAAAACTAAAATATTTTCAATAAAAACGTTCTCATTAATTTATACTAATATATTCACTCTTTTAATAAAATACTCATTTTAATCAAAACACATATCGAATTTAATCCATAAATATTCTATGACATACAAGTCACCAAATCAATTTTAAACTATGTCAATTAAAGGTTTTAAATCAAACCTACACAATTCTTTTAAACATTTTTTCAAACTCATGCTTTGTTATTTTAATTATTGTAGGCCTTCCGTGCGGACACGTATACGGATTATCGATTTTGCCTAAATCATCCAATATTTTCTTTATTTCAATTTCATCAAGCTTTTTATTCGCTTTAACTGCAGCTTTACATGCTAATGTGTATAATGCTTCTTCCTCTACTAAAATATTCTCTTTCCGCCTTTCAGTCACAAGAAAATCGAGAATATCCAAAAACGAATCTTTTATACTTGCATTATCCGGCAATACAACCGGTACAGAACGTAGTATAATAGAATTATTACCGAAATTTTCAAAAGAAAAACCTAGTTTATTTAATTTTTCTTTATTTTCGTCAATTAGTTTTAATTCTTGGTTTGTAACCTCAACCACTACCGGCGATAGTAGAAATTGGGCCAAACTTTCATTTTTCTTATATTTTCTCTTTAATTCCTCAAATCTGATCCTCTCATGGGCTGCATGCTGATCTATAATCAGTAAATCGTCACCGCTTTGAAGAAGTATATAGGTGGAAAAAACTTGTCCGATAATTCTAGCGTCTATAAGTTGATTTTCTTCAGCCTCTTTATTCTCAACATCATTATCGGTATTTTCCGCCTCTTCTTCTAAACTTGCCGGTTCAGTACAAGTTTTTTCGAACTCCTTATCGGATGTATCAATTTTTTCACAAGTTTCCGATTGTCTTTTTATCTCATTATCATCATTCTTTATTTCATCGGTATAGCTTTGAGTATTTTCTGTTGGGGCAAGGTTCAAATCCCCCTTAACAAAAGTCTCTTCGAAAGCTGTGCTTTTTAGTTCTTTATCAATGTCATCTTTATTGGTATCATAAATAGATTTATTCGGTACCTCTTTAATGCTTTTATTTATTTTATTATCATTTATTACTTCATAATTATCGGACTTTAATAAAGAAACATTAGCACTATTATTTTTATAATTTATTTCTTTTTTATTTTCTTCCGCATTTCGTTCTTCTTTTGGGTTAGATTCTTTTGTTGACTTATTGTCTGAAATACCGGATTTAAAGGCTAACCCTTCCTGAACAAAATCTTTTTCATGCTGAATATTTTGCTCAAACTTAAATAGGTTTTTATTTTCGGAAATTTCAACATTTCTTATAAGGGATTTACTAAGCAGCGCATTATTTATTGCATGATATACAGCCCTAAAAATTGTCTGCTCATCGGAAAAACGCACTTCCATTTTTGTAGGATGCACATTTACATCGACAAAAATGGGATTAATCTTTACCTGCAATACAACAAAGGCAAATTTGTTTTTCATAAGATAAGTCTTATATGCCTCGTCAATTGCAGAAAAAATAGTCTTATTCTTTATATATCTTCCATTTATATAAATTGACTGATAGTTTCTGGTGGATCTTGCTATTTCAGGTTTACCTGCATACCCGAATATTTCAACTTTCTCGTCTTTGTACCTGACTTCAAGCACTTCTTTTGCAGTTTCCTTGCCGTAAAGACTGAAAATAGTACTTAAAAGATCATTATTTCCGGGAGTATGTATGACGCAATTTCGGTTGTTTATCAGCTTTATCGATATATGGGGGTTACCTAAAGCAATTCGGTTAACAATATCGGATATATATCCGGCTTCCGTTGTATCCTTTTTAAGGAACTTAAATCTGGCAGGAGTATTGTAAAATAAATCCCGTACAATAAAAGTAGTTCCAACAGGACATCCTGTCTGTCTTGCTTCCTTTACCACTCCGCCCTGTATCTTTATATACTTTCCATAGGATTTTTCTTTAACTCTTGTGGTAAGTTCCACTACCGATACCGATGCTATACTGGCAAGGGCTTCCCCTCTAAATCCAAGGGTATAAATGGATTCCAAATCATCGGCCTTTCTGATCTTACTTGTAGAATGCCTCTCAAAAGCAATTTCTACGTCATCTTCGTCAATACCCGATCCATTATCTACAACCTTTATCATTGATATTCCACCATTGCTTATCTCAATGGAAATATTGGAACTGCCAGCATCAATAGAATTTTCCACCAATTCTTTTACCACCGATGCCGGCCTTTCTACAACTTCGCCTGCTGCTATTTGGTTTGCCGTATTTTCATCAAGTATAACAATTTTGCCCATATCCAGACCGTCCATTCCAAAATATAAATGAAATACCTAGGAAGTTTATTTCCTCAACGGTTAAGTATTAACCTTCTTTTGCAAATTATACAATATATTCAAAGCGTCAAGAGGGGTAAGGGTAGTTACATCAATATTTTTTATTTCATTTAAGACTTCATCACTATTCCTCTGCTGAATATTGAAAGAGAAAACGTCAATCTGACCTTCAATAGGCTTTTTAGCTCTTTTAAAACGAACTTCCCTCTTGTTTATATCCGCATCCTCAAGTTCCTTTAAAATTTCCTTTGCCCTGTTTATCACCGGTGCCGGTACACCGGCAAGTCTTGCTACCTGTATTCCGTAACTGTTATCGGCTCCACCCCGGATTATTTTTCGTAAAAATATTATATCTTCACCCTTTTCTTCAACCGATATACAGTAATTTTTAACTCCATCTATGGCTCCTTCAAGCTCTGTAAGTTCATGGTAGTGGGTTGCAAATAGAGTCCTTGCACCTATTTTTTTCTTATCACTAATGTGCTCAATTACAGACCATGCAATACTTAGACCGTCATAAGTACTGGTGCCTCTTCCGATCTCATCCAATATCAAAAGACTTTTTGATGTGGCATTGTTCAATATATTTGCAACTTCACTCATTTCAACCATAAAAGTACTCTGACCGGCGGCAAGGTCGTCGGAAGCACCTACCCTTGTAAATATCCTGTCGGCAATACCAATAACCGCACTTTTGGCCGGTACAAAACTTCCTATTTGAGCCATAAGTACAATCAATGCCACCTGGCGCATATAGGTAGACTTCCCTGCCATATTAGGCCCGGTTATTACAGCAATTTGATTTTCAGACATATCCAGATATGTATCATTGGGTACAAAGGCTCCTTGATCAATCATCTTTTCCACAACGGGATGCCTTCCGTCAATTATCTGAATTACATCTTCATTATTTACTTCCGGCATGGTATATGATTCACGGTCTGCCACTTCTGCCAGTGAACATATTACATCAATTTCTGCCAAAGCTTTGGCAGTTCTCTTCAGCCTATTTATCTCAGAGGCAACTTTATTTCTAACTTCAACAAATAACTGGTATTCAAGCTCTACCAGCTTGTCCTCCGCCCCCAAAACTTTTTCTTCAATTTCTTTAAGTTCTTCTGTTATGTACCTTTCACAATTGGCTAAAGTTTGTTTTCTTACATAATGGGAAGGTACAAGAGAAAAATAGGATTTTGTAACTTCAATATAATAGCCGAATACTTTGTTAAATCCTACTTTTAAATTCTTTATGCCGGTTTTTTCCCGTTCCTTATTTTCAAGCTCAATTAGCCAAGTCTTTCCGTCAACCGATGCTCTTCTTAACTCATCAACTTCTTTATTATAGCCTTCCTTAATAATTCCTCCTTCTTTAACCGATACAGGAGGATCATCGCATATGGCTCTATCGATAATTTCAAAAACATCGTTGAGTGGATCGATATTAAGGTCACATTCTCTATTTAAATTTTCATTAAGGTCTTTTAAAAGGTCTTTTATATACGGTATTTGTCCTAAAGAATTCTTTAATGAGATAAGATCTCGGCAATTGGCACTACCAAGTACGATTTTGCCCACAAGCCTTTCAATATCGTATACCCTTTTTAATAGTTCCCTAACCTCCATCCTAATCATAAACTTGTCCTTAAACTCATTGACAGCAAGAAGCCTATCCCTTATATCATAAACATTAATAAGGGGCTGTTCTATCCATTTTCTTAAGGTTCTTCCACCCATGGAGGTCATTGTCCTATCCAAAACCCATAACAAGGAACCCTTACGGTTCTTTTCTCTCATGGTTTCGGTAAGCTCAAGATTTCTTCTTGTCGCTATATCCAAAATCATGTATTCTTCGATTTTATATTTATTGAAATTTTGAATATGGTTAAGATTTACCTTTTGAGTCTGTTCAATATACTCTAAAAGGGCTCCCGAAGCATTTATATAAATATCAAATTCATTTTCATCTATTTCATGATCACTAAAATACCCTTTAAACTTTTCCCTGGCATAACTTGTCTCAAAATATTTATCTTCAATTGTGGAAATATATATATTAAATCTTGATTTTATGGCTTTAACCAAGCTTTCATCCTTTAAGAACTCACTGTTTGCCACAATCTCAGAAGGCGCAAAACGGGCAATTTCATCCATAAGTTTGCCTTCTGTATTTCCTACTATTATAGAAGTAGAAGTAAAATCACCGGTTGTAATATCTACAAAGGCAATACCGAAAAAGGCTTTATGTTTATATAGGGACATAAGGTAATTATTTTTCTTTTCGTCTAACATTGCCGAGTCTGTAACAGTCCCCGGCGTAACAATTCTTATAACATCCCTTTTAACAATGCCCTTTGCTGTTGCAGGATCTTCTACTTGCTCACAAATAGCCACTTTATATCCTTTATTAATGAGTTTACATATATAGGAATCGGCAGAATGAAAAGGCACTCCACACATAGGTGCCCTTTCTTCCAAACCGCAATCTTTACCCGTAAGAGTTATTTCAAGTTCTTTAGAGGCAATTTCCGCGTCAGTAAAAAACATTTCATAAAAATCGCCTAATCGGAAAAAAAGTATGCAATCTTCATACTGTTTCTTTATATCCATATACTGCTGCATCATTGGTGTCAGTGTTGCCATTTTATCATACCTCAATTCGTTCTTTAGCCTATATAAAACTATCTATATCTTTCTCACTTTGATTACCAAAAGATAAATCTATTATGATAATAAAATTCCGTATCTTTATGGAATTAGCTTACTTGCCGCATCCTCCACTGCATGAACTGCAGCCTTTTGAAGAACATGGATCTTCTCCGGTTATAGAATATACCAGAACATCATTTACTTTTTTTATTAGCATGTCCAATTTTTCTTTAGCTTCAATATAGTTCCTGGTAACATCACATTGATTTACTTCATCATATTTTTCCAGAAGTTTTTGCTTTATTTTATCTAATTTTTCCTTTTCGGAATTCTGGTGTACAGCCATTACCATTTCACTCTGAATTTCCTGATATTCTTTTAAAATAAGTCTTGCTTTATGGTCTCTGGCCAAATTTTCTTCCCATTTCTTGAAATTTACCATTTCTTCTGAGGAGCCAATCATATTGCCAAGTTCTTTGGCTTTTGAAATAATATCCATACTTTTTTCCTCCAATTATTGAATACTCCTAAAACAAAACATTCAATCAAATTATAAGTCTATCTATATCCTCAATGATTAATTATTTTATCATAAAACAGGCATGTTGAAAATAACCATATTAAACTTAAAAATTGCTTCTTTAGCTCCCGTCGGTTTAAACTATAGATATTTTCCAGTCCATATCTTAAATTTTGATTATTCTAAAGTTCCTTCCAAAGACCATGTTTTGACTGTATTAATTTTTACTGTTACAATTTTTCCAATCAATTGGTCATTTCCTTCAAAATTCACTATCTTGTTTCCTCGAGTTCTTCCCGTATAATTTTTTTCATTAGTTTTACTCTTTCCTTCAACAAGAACCTCCACTTTTTTATTTAAAAAGTCATCGTTTATTTCCTTGCTGATTTTGTTCTGAACTTCCAAAAGCCTTTGGAATCTTTCTTTTTTAACTTCTTCAGGTACCTGGTTTAAACTCTTTGCTGCCGGAGTTCCCGTTCTCTTTGAATAGAGGAATGTATATGCCTGGTCAAAACGAACTTTTTCAAGAACATCTAATGTATCTTGAAAATCTTCCTCTGTTTCTCCCGGGAAACCAACGATAATGTCGGTAGTTAGAGAAATATCCGGAATATTCTTCTTAATTTTTTCAACTAGATTAAGGTAATCCTCTTTTGTATATTTTCTGTTCATTTCCTTAAGCACCTTAGTACTTCCCGCCTGGAAAGGAAGATGCAGGTGTTCGCATAATTTATCCAAATCCCTCATTGCATAAATCAATTCATCGGATAAATCCTTCGGATGGGAAGTCATGAACCTTATTCGCTCCACACCTTCAACTTTGTTTAATTCAGCAAGCAATTTTGCAAAAGTGACATCGCCGCCAAGATCCTTTCCGTAAGAATTTACATTCTGCCCAAGCAGTGTTATCTCCTTGATGCCTTGTTGTCCTAACATCTTTACTTCATCAACTATTTTGTCTAACTCCCTGCTCCTTTCTCTTCCCCTTACATAGGGAACAATACAATAGGAACAGAAATTATTGCATCCATACATTACTGTAACCCATGCCTTTACTCCATCTTTTCTTTGTATCGGCACATCTTCGGCTATCAGTCCAATGGAATCCATTATCTCAATAACAGTTTGATTGGAGCTTATCGCATTGTATAGCAGTTCAGGGAACTTGTATAAATTATGGGTGCCAAAAATCAAGTCTACATGCCTGTAAACCTTTTTAATATGTTCAACTACTTCAGGCTGCTGCATCATACATCCGCAAACGGCTATGATTAAATCCGGATTCTCCTTTTTCAAATGCTTCATAGGTCCTAAATGCCCATAAACTTTGAGTTCGGCATTTTCTCTAACACAGCAAGTGTTATATATAATAAGATCACTATCTTCCATTTTTGAACCTTCAGCATATCCCATTTCATTGAGCATTCCGGCCAGTTTTTCGGAATCATGTTCATTCATTTGACATCCGAAAGTTTCTATATAGTAATGTTTCTTACGTCCTGTCTTCATTTCTTTTTGATAATTCAATTCCTTAATTTCATCAATAAACTGATACTGTCTTGCAATCTCTTCTTGCGAAACATTTATATTATTTCTTTTACTCAATGTTCATTCCTCCGTAAACATCTTTAAAACATATTATCATCCTATTATAACATATAAATCTCACTTCTATATAGCAAAAAATAGCCAATAGTCAGTTATCCATATAAATTAAATGTAACTATTATATAATAAAAAATTGATAGCATAATGAGAATTAATATGTGATTTAGGTATCAAATCTAGACATACAAAAGGTTCCCAAATAGGTCGCCCAATCAATCATATCATATCTAAAAATAAATTTAAACAACTAATGATTATACAAACATTGATGAAATAAGTAAATCCCTAAAAATCTGATGTTATATCTAACATATATAGAAATAAAGTTGTTGATATATAAAAGACCTCCAAGAAATATCTTAGTCTTTCAATTTCCTGGAGGTCTTTTATTTTTGAAAAAACTATTTTTCTATTTGAATGCCATATATATTCTTTTCCAACATAAGTTTTGCCCTTTCCTTTGTTTTATCGTCAGAATTCAAAGCCTGTTCGATAAACTCCGGATGTTGTTTCAAGAAATTTGCCATAGATTCTTTAGGATTTTTAATATATTCCTTTATCATCTCAAACTGTTTTTCATTAATCATTCCCATATTTAGCGCCTTTTCAAAAAGTTCTATATCTACACCTATCATTGCATAAGACTTTATATTAAAGTTATTTAATACTTTCTCTCCACCTTGCTTTCTATCAACCACCACAACACTCCACTTAATATTTCCACCTTTATTTGAAATGGCAGGGATCCACGCTCTTTCATAACTAGAGGCTTCCGTTATTAGGTCAGCTATATGTAGAACATTCTTTCCATCAAGGTTACCAACTTCCTCAGCTTTTCCGTTATAATAAATTACAGAAGTCAAATCCTTATATATTGTAATGTGGGGTTTGTCCAGGAACTTAGCTACAATAAGGGAAAAGAACCAGTCTCTTCTCTCTCCTCCTGAAATATAATCAACTTCTTCAATATTAATATTTTGCTTTATAAATTCTATCATTTGATCAATTAATGATTTATAAATTTCATCACTTTCATAATTTTTTAAAGTTTCTTCAAGAACTTTTGAGGAACAACTGAAAATATTTTCTTTTTCCATATCAATAACTTTTAACAGCTTGTTTGCTTTTTCTTCACTTCCATAAAGGAAATGGGTATTTATATAAAATGGACCGATAGTACCTGAAGTATACCAAAACGGTTGATTTTGAGGGCAAACCCTTACAGCATCAGTTTCAAAAAGCCATTTAATCAAATTATCGGTATTTACATTCATCTTATATTCCTCCATTTTATCTTCTCATATAATAATTAAACAAGTCTTCATTATTTCTTTATTAACATTTGTACTATTTATTTCTATTTTTTATTATGCTATAATATAATTGTAGTAATAGTTTATTATTAATAATATACTAATTTAATCCAAATGTGCAATAAGTATTTTTGAAAATTGTAAAGTACCCATTTTGATTTTTTATCATTTTTGATATAATGTTATTTAAAATAGATTACATTTATATCTCGACGTAAATTCCAACTGCATAATTTATTTTATATATATAATTCAAAACTATGTTTTATTTGTTTTTTATACGGGAAGGGAAGTGGTTTTAATGAAAACACGGCTGGTATCGTGTAATAGGGATTGGACTTCACTTACTATAATTGACAAACGCGGTAAACATCACATCTTATCTTATAGCGACATAGATAAAATTAAGCTGGGGTATTTTACAGAACGGAAACTATTTTCTAAAAAAACTTCCGAAAAAATTGAGTTTGTCTTAAAAAGCAATTCGTCAATTATACTCACTAAAGCTATGGATTGGAATTATTTTGACCAATATAAGAGAGAAGTTATTAAATTTGCGCAAGATAATAAAATAAAAATTGAGACTTAGTGGTTTGTAAAGTTGTTTATAGATTTTATGTAAATAAATTAAATTTTAATTGTAAAAAGCTAAGGTTTCATACCTTAGCTTTTCTATATCCGTTTTAATTTTTATGGCCGAATTTTTTCTATCTGCCGTTTCTTCTTTTTTCCAGCCAGTCTTTTATTTTCAATTCATATCCATTTGCCGTTGGATTATAATATATTGTTCCCTTCATTTCATCCGGAAGATATTGTTGATCAACAATATTCCCGGGGAAATCATGGGCATATTTATAACCTTTGCCATAGCCTAAATCACTCATTCCGGAAGTAACGGCATTTCTAAGATGCATAGGAACTTCACCGGTATTTTTACTTTCCACATCACTAAGAGCTTTATTTATGGCTGCATAGCATGAATTGGATTTAGGGCTTGTAGCAACAGCAATTGCAGCATGGGCAAGAATTATACGTGCCTCAGGCATTCCCACCATATGCACTGCTTGTGCGGCAGCCACTGCCACCTGAAGGGCAGTTGGGTTTGCCATGCCAACATCTTCTGAAGCACATATCATTATCCTTCTTGCTAAAAACATTGGGTCTTCACCGGCGTAAAGTGCCCTGGCCAGATAAAATACTGCCGCATCAGGGTCACTTCCCCGCATCGACTTAATAAAGGCACTTATATTGTCATAGTGGCCATCTCCAGACTTGTCAAATTTCAAAGCCCTCTTTTGCATGCACTCTTCTAAAGTATTTATGTCAATTACTATTTTTCCGTCATTGTTCATCGGCGAAGTTAAAACTGCAAGCTCCAATGCATTTAATGCTATTCTTGCGTCTCCGCTACAACCCTCGGCAATAAATTTAAGTGCCTCATCATTTATCTCAATATCATAATTCCCCAGGCCTCTTTCCTTGTCCTTAAGAGAATTTTTCAATATTGAAACAATTGCTTCATTACTTAAGGGCTTTAGCATAAAGACGGAAGACCTTGAAATAAGAGCCTTGTTTACCTCGAAATAAGGATTCTCCGTTGTTGCTCCCACCAAAATTATTGTGCCGTCCTCAACATAGGGCAGCAATGCGTCCTGCTGGGCTTTATTAAATCGGTGTATTTCATCGATAAAAAGAACAGTCTTTTGCTTGGGATTAAGAATCGGATTTTGCGTATCGGCTATTATTCTTTTAATATCTGCTACTCCGGCTGTAACTGCATTCAATTTTTCAAAATTTGCTTTGGTAGTATTTGCAATTATTCTTGCCAAAGAAGTTTTTCCGGTACCTGGAGGCCCAAAAAGTATAACCGAGGTAATTCTGTCAGCTTTAATCATTCTGTAAAGAAGCTTACCTGTTCCAACAATGTCCTCCTGTCCGAAAAACTCTTCTAATGTTCTTGGACGCATTCTATACGCCAAAGGCTCTTTTTTTATTTCCATAAAGTATTTCCTTCCCCCTAAACCTTAATACTGTTAAACTTAATGCTGCAGTTAGCAAAAAGAATTTAAGCTTCGGGGTATCACTTAAACTCTCTTTGCTCCTTTCGTCCCTAAAATTTATAAACACTTTCGGATGACAAAACTTTGATACCGTTATTTTGCAACGTTTCTATTGCCTTATCGGAATCATCAACCCTTATTATAACCATAGCTTCATCGGCTGCCTTTCCTACAAAGGCATACATGTACTCTATTCCTATATCGCTCTTTTCCAGTACGCTTAGAGCTTTATTAAGTCCTCCCGGTTTATCTTCTACAGCAATACCGATAACATTGGTTGTACTAACTGTAAACTCATTTTCCTTAAGTACTTTTTCAGCCATATCGGGGTTGTTGACAATAAGCCTTAAGATTCCGAAGTCAGTAGTATCGGCTATTGACAAAGCACTTATATCAATGTTGTTTTCCCCTAAAATCTTTGTTACTTCTGCTAGCCTCCCGGATTTATTTTCAAGGAATACGGATATTTGTTTTATAAGCATTATTATGCCCTCCTTTATATTTGTAATATTCAGAACAAATTATTTGAGAACACGCTTATCTATAACACGTTTTGCTTTACCTTCGCTTCTCTCAATGGTCTTCGGTTCAACAAGCTTTACTTTTGCGTTGATTCCTATGGCACTTTCTAACTCACTTTTTATTTTGCGTTCAACTTCTTCTATCTTCTTAACTTCATCGGAGAACATATTTTGATTCATTTCCACCCAAACTTCCAGGTTATCGAGATTATCAACCCTGTCAACTATAAGAAGGTAATGGGGTGCAACTTCAGCTACTTCAAGGAGTACACTTTCAATCTGTGACGGGAATACGTTTACACCTCTTATTATAAGCATATCGTCCGATCTTCCTGAAACTTTTGACATTCTGACCGAGGTTCTTCCGCATTCACATTTTTCATAGTTTAGTGATGATATATCCCTTGTTCTGTATCTTATCAGCGGCAAGCCCTCTTTAGTGACAGTAGTAAATACCAGTTCACCTTTCGAACCGGGAGGCAATACTTCTTCTGTCTCAGGATCAATTATTTCAGGAATAAAATGGTCTTCATTAATATGCATACCGCATTTCAAATGACATTCTGAAGCAACACCCGGACCGATAATCTCACTTAGTCCATAAATATCTATTGCCAAAATTCCAAATCTTTCTTCAATTTCTTTTCTCATATTCTCAGTCCACGGTTCTGCTCCAAAAACGCCGGCTTTTAACTTTAATTCCTCTTTCTTTATGCCCATCTCTTCCATTTCTTCAGCCATGTAAAGGGCATAGGAAGGTGTACATGCAAGAACAGTGGTTCCAAAATCCTTCATCAATTGTATTTGCCTCTTAGTGTTACCACCGGATATAGGAATAACCGACGCACCGATTCTTTCCGCTCCATAGTGTGCTCCCAAACCTCCGGTAAAAAGTCCATAACCATAGGCAATCTGAATGATGGATTCTTTAGTTGCTCCGGCACAAGTAAAAGTTCTGGCCATAACTTCAGACCATGTATCAAGGTCTTTTCTTGTATATCCCACAACCGTTTGCTTGCCGGTAGTTCCCGAAGAAGCATGAATTCTTACAATTTCACTTAATGGTGTAGCAAACAAACCATAAGGGTAATTATCCCTTAAATCCTGTTTATAAGTGAAGGGCAATTTTTTTAGGTCTTCAAGGGACTTTATATCTCCAGGCTCTAACCCTATTCTCTGCATCTTTTCCCTGTAAAAAGGCACATTATGATATACCCTTTTTACTGTATTAATCAGTCTTTCAGTCTGTACTCTGGTCATTTCTTCCCTTGACATACATTCAAATGTAGGATTCCAACACTGCATACATCTTTTACCCCCTATATATTTTTATTCTTAATTAAGCACTATAACCTGCTTCGAAAGCTTTGAGGTTTACATCTATTGCTTTTGCAGGAACATTTTCTTTTAAGGACTCAAGCCAAATCTCTTTAGCAATAGATGTGGATTTTGCTAAAATTCCAAGCAAAACAGTGTTTACAGCTTTCATGTTTCCGCATTCCTTTGCAATTTGAAGGGCATCTGTTGAAATAACGTTTTTATAATTATTTTTAAGTTTTTCCACTATATTTTCCGGATACTTTGCTTTACCGGTTATTACAGGCATGGGATCAATTCTCTGGTCATTTAAAATAAGTGTTCCGTCTTCCTTTAAATATTCTATCCAACGAAGGGCTTCCAACCTTTCAAAGGCAATTATGATATCTGCTTCACCCTTTTCAATTATTGGCGAATATACTTTTTTACCTATTTTTACATAAGTTACGACACTTCCTCCACGCTGAGCCATGCCGTGAACCTCTGAAACCTTAACATCATAATCCATTTTCATTGCCACATTACCTAATACTCTGCTGGCAAGAAGAGTACCCTGTCCACCTACTCCAACTATCATTATATTAAGCTTTTCCATTACTTATTCACCCGCCTTTTCAAAAGCATTAAAATTACATACTTTTGTACATAACATGCAGCCCACACACAAGGCCTCGTTAACCTCTATATGGTCGCCTTTGTCAACAATCGCCGGACATCCAACCGATAAACACATCTTACATTTCTTACATTTTTCAGTGTTTATCTTTATAGGTCCTTCAAATTTAACATGCTTTAGAAGTGCGCATGGTCTTTGGGATATAATAACCGATGGCTCATCGGCCTGTGTTTCTTCTTTTACTACCTTTTCAAACTCTTTTATATCAAAGGGATCTACAATTCTTACTCTATCTATACCTATTGCATTGCAAAGTTTTACAAGGTCCACCTGCTTTGTAGGTTCTCCTTTAATAGTAAAGCCGGTGGTAGGATTGTGCTGGTGTCCTGTCATACCGGTAATGGAGTTGTCCAGAATAATAACCGTTGAATTACCTTTGTTGTATACCACATCTATCAATCCGGTTATTCCTGAGTGAATAAAAGTAGAATCACCTATAACAGCAACGGTTTTCTTACCGAATTCAGCTCCTCTGGCTTTTTCCATACCAAGAGCACCACCGATACTTGCTCCCATACAGACGCAGGTGTCCATACTCTGTGTCGGCGGTAGAGCTCCAAGGGTATAACATCCTATATCGCCGCTTACTGTAAGTTTTAATTTTCTTAAAACATAATACATACCACGGTGAGGACATCCCGGACACATAACGGGAGGTCTTACCGGTATTTCTTCATCGGTAACAGGCTTAGATTCCATTTTTTCACCGAATATTTTTTCCCTGATAAGATTTGCACTATATTCGCCTATAATCGGAAGTTTTTCTTTACCGATAGCTTTAATTCCAAGAGTCTTTACATACTCTTCTATGTATGGGTCTAACTCCTCGATTATGTAAAGAGTTTTTACTTGACTTGCGAATTCTTTAATTAATTTATCCGGAAGGGGATGAACCATACCAAGCTTTAGATAAGATACATCGCCAAAAGCTTCACGGGCATATTGATAAGCAATACCGCTGGTTATAACACCGATTTCCTTGCTGCCCCACTCGATTTTATTAAATTTATCGGTATTGGAAAGTTCTTTGAGAGCCTCCATTCTCTTTTCAACCACTACATGTCTCGGTCTTGCCATTGCAGGCATCATTACGTATTTTGCGGGGTCCTTAACATAATCTTTAAGCTTGTATTCAGTTCTTTCGCATATCTCAACTAAACTTTGGGAGTGGGAAATTCTCGTTGACAATCGTACAATTACCGGCGTGTCGTATTTTTCACTGACTTCGAAAGCTTTCTTTACAAAATCCTTGCATTCTTGACTATCGGAAGGTTCGAGCATAGGAACTTTTGCACCTTTTGCATAACATCTGCTGTCCTGTTCGTTTTGTGAACTATGCATTCCCGGGTCATCGGCAACCATTATTACCAGACCGCCGTTAACTCCGGTATAAGAAGCCGTAAATAAAGGGTCTGCTGCAACATTAAGTCCTACATGCTTCATCGAACATATAGCCCTTGCCCCGGCTATAGATGCTCCTATTGCCACTTCCAGGGCAACCTTTTCATTAGGTGACCACTCAGAGTATATTTCGTCATATTTTGCAATATTCTCTGTTATTTCTGTACTTGGTGTCCCAGGGTAAGCTGCTGCAACAGTTACGCCTGCCTCATAAGCTCCTCTGGCGACAGCCTCATTACCAAGCATTAGTTTTTTCATTGCATATCCCCCATTACTATTTAATATCTATATTTATAAGCTATAAATATTTAACAGCATATTATAATTATTATCAAATATAAAATTACCATTGTCAATTATTAATTCTGTCTACCTGACAAAATTGTTGCCTTATGGATTGGACTACTTTTTTAGATTTTATGAACTTAATCTTGTTAACCGGCTTGCGCGGATTATAAAAAATTTGTCGATAAAACTCACCAACTGCTTAATTAGAATCAAAGGCATATGTTAGAAAACACAGACCGTAGTAATCTTATTTATTCCCAATAAAATTCAACTTATCAAATACCAGTAATATTTAGACAGAGGACATTTCTGTGTCCTCTGTCTAATCTCTATGTTTCTATAAAACTCTCTATCGTCGTACGCTCATTATATAGAAACGTATCACCGTCCAACGGTCTAGCAGTTTCATACTTACCCGTCTTTTTTGTCTGATGATATAATTGATCATATTTTATACTTTCCATTTTTCTTCATTTGTTTGCTCCATTTCGAAAGTTCCTTGTGCCATTGTTGTTTTTTACGTAAAAATCCCTCTTTGTCTTCACAAAATTCAGCTTCTTGCTTTAGTTTAAGATAACTTTCCCAACGCTGTTTAGATAGCTCGCCGCTCTCAATCGCAGCCTTAACTGCACAGCCCGGTTCGGTCTGGTGACGGCAATCCCTGAATTTACACTGACCAAAATAAATTTCCACGTCGTTAAAGGCTTCACCCAGGCCGATGCTTACATCCCACATTCCAAGTTCACGCATACCAGGTGTATCGATAACCATAACTCCACTAGGCAATTTAATAAGCTGACGATGAGTAGTCGTATGGCGGCCTCTTGAATCATCTTCACGAATATCACCTACAGCCATAATTTCTTGTCCTGCAAGTGCATTGACAAGGCTTGATTTACCAACACCGGATGAGCCAAGAAAGACAATTGTCTTTCTTGGAGTTAGATAATCTTTCAGCATATCCAGCCCAAAGCCGGTTATTGTACTGATGGCATACACTCCAATTCCTACTGCAATCTTTTGTGCTGCCCGCATTTGTTCAGAATAATCCTCTACCAAGTCTGCTTTTGTCAGTATGACCACCGGTACGGCTCCTGACTGCCATGCCAGAGTAATGTAACGTTCCATACGCTTAAGATTGAAGTCATGATTAAGCGACTGCATAACAAATACATAGTCAAAGTTTGCTGCAACTGCCTGCTCTCCTCTCCCTGAAGTTGGATCACGCCTGGAAAAGAATGATTTCCTATTAAGGGTTTTTATGATCTGACTATCACCACTTGGGTTGTAATCGATCAATACAAAATCACCGGTGGTTGGAAAATCTTCTAAACCTCCAAAATAATATATACTGGTTTTTAACCTGCCAAATGTATATCCATATTCACAAATAAGCTCATATCTTTCCTTGTGTACCGCCGTAATCCGTGCAGGAATGCCACTGGCACCTTCCGGCACCATTGTTGGAATAAACCCATAATCTATTAAATTTATTAAATTCAACTTTCAATCCCTCCATAATTGATATATTGTAAAAAGTGTAAATAACCACTTCCATTAATCATCAACTCCTTTCAGTATTAAATAAAAGATAGATGTAAAAAAGCATAAAAAGACCGCAGAAAGTAGCCTTTGAATATAGCTGCAAACTGCGGCTTTTTATAAAATTTAAAAAGCACACCTATTCGATGTGCCTTAAAATTTACAATATTCTCGAAAGGTTACTTTTACTTATAAAATGGCATAGCAAAACAAGGTATCTATAATACCAACTATAAAATCACAAGGATCTTTGCTACACCAGTATTTAGTTTTATGACCTAATCACCTCATATATAACTGTCATAAAACATTTCCCCTTTCGTTTCTATAATCAACAGTTCAACATACATATTATACCATATAAGTCCTCGCATTTCAATTAAACTTTTACTCCAAACATTTAGAACATTATATTACTATAATACATGTACGCGTACTGCTGCTTGCGTCTTTTATTATCTTGGAATCAATATCAATTTTCTTTATAAACATCTGTTTTCAGCAAGCCATTGTCACAGGGACGGTTCTTTTGACAATCTTATTTTTTTACTATTTTCCTATTTATACCTAAGATTCTTGAGCTTCTTCGAAGAGATAATCGCTTTTCAATACCCACCATCAAAACACATTTATTAAGCTATGATTTATAATCATACCATGCTACTCCACTTTCCATTATTGAATCTATGGTTTTATTTCATAAAAAACTTTAATTACATCTACATAAATTGCACTTATGATTAATGGCAAAAGTAAATATTATTCATATTCCAATTGAATAGCACCCAACTTAGAACTTTCCAAATCCAAAGGTATAATGCCGGCCTTCAGCCACTCCTGTTTCAAGTCTTCAATTTTCACATCATCCATTAAAAATGCAATTCCACAATCTCCACCACCGGAACCCGAGAATTTCCCTCTGCCATATTTGTCAGCAATCCGGCACAACTCAATAATCTCCTTTGTCTCTAATTGAACCCCGGTTATAACTTCAAGGTATTGTAAAGCTGTTCTATTTTTATGAATGGCCTGTTGTCACAAGGACGGTTCTTTTGACAATCTTATTTTTTTACTATTTTCCTATTTATACCTAAGATTCTTGAGCTTCTTCGAAGAGATAATCGCTTTTCAATACCCACCATCAAAACACTTTTATTAAGCTATGATTTATAATCATACCATGCTACTCCACTTTCCATTATTGAATCTATGGTTTTATTTCATAAAAAACTTTAATTACATCTACATAAATTGCACTTATGATTAATGGTAAAAGTAAATATTATTCATATTCCAATTGAATAGCACCCAACTTAGAGCTTTCCAAATCCAAAGGTATAATGCCGGCCTTCAGCCACTCTTGCTTCAAGTCATCAATTTTCACATCATCCATTAAAAATGCAATTCCACAGTCTCCACCACCGGAACCTGAGAATTTCCCTCTGCCATATTTGTCAGCAATCCGGCACAACTCAATAATCTCCTTTGTCTCTAATTGAACCCCGGTTATAGCTTCAAGGTATTGTAAAGCTGTCCTATTTTTATGAATGGCCTGAAGGATTCCTTCCCCATAATTCAAGTCGCAGGATTGAATAAATTCCATAACTGCAGCTTTACTTTGTTCCATAAATATCTCATATTCCTTTTTATTCTTCTTTTGAAAAGCTTCCATCTTGCTTACAAAAGGGGATGTTTTCACTGAATATTTGGTCCAGCCAGCAATAAAACTCACACCAGTAGGTAATGAAATTCTGTTTATAGATAAGCCGGGCCATGAGTTACTGATCCAATCATTAAGATTTAAATTGGTGTCATTAAGTTTATGGGTTAGCCACTCCACATCATATCTATAATAGCATATCCAACCACCATAGACACTTGCTGCAATATCAGCACCGGAACCATTTCCTTGTGTTTTCAAATGTGCAATGCAAGATAGCTTATAGATTAATAACTGCTCCTTTTCTATTTCTATCCCATGAAAAGCCAATATAGCACTGATTACTCCAACCACAAAAGCCGAGCTAGAGCCAAGTCCATACTTCTGACCGGATATTATATCATTTAATCCATTCTGAATTTCGAGATGGAAAGTAGATATCTGAATTCCCTTTTCTCTTAAATACTGAAGCGCTATGGTAATGGCAGCCTTCATAAAAGAATAATCTTTTGAATCAAGGCCTACAATATCTCCTTTAGAATTAAGCATCCATGTAACCTTAGATGATTTCGGTGATGAATCAGAAAGAATAAATTTATTACTTGGGCTAATTTTTACAGTAATATACCGGTTAACAGCTGTTACTATTCCCGGATAACCATAGGATAATACTGCATATTCTCCTGCAATCATTAGCTTACCCGGCACCTTAATTATTAAGCTAGAGTTGTTCATACAATCTTCCTTCTATATTTTATCTATTTCTAACATGTCAATTTAATAAATAACTTACACCAATTTTTAATCTACTTAATTACACTAACCAACCATGGAGCTGAATATAAAATCATAAATAGAACTCCATAGTTTACACCCAATCTATGTAAGACTCCGGCTACCACTCCAATTAAAATGACACCTGCAATATTTACTAAGCCGCCATCAATGTATGCCAGTAATAATACTAAACTTAAGAATAATCCTAAGATTGCTTCATGAGGAACTTTTTTTATTACAAACATACATATACTTCTAGAGTATTTGACAGCAATAAAATAAGTAAAGATTGATGCTATTCCCACACCAAAAATAGTTGCTTCGATAAAGTCACCCATGGATAATGCATGATGCATATTGTATTTCAAGTTAAATACCGGTTCCGCATTAAACAAGTGATTGCCAGGTCCAATGGCAACTGGTGACAAAGGAACACCTAAAGCAATCAGAGGAATCAGGATACCTGAAATGTAAGTAGCTTGTGCCAATGCTTCCATACAAGTAACAGCAATGGCTGCCTTCTTAATTGGATCCTTTACTCTACCTGCAAACAACTCTCCAAAAAAGATGGTTAATCCTACCGGACTTAGAATAAATACAATGCTGCCTAACAAAGAAGCAACTGCACTATAGCCAATCTCTTTCTTTGTTAGGATTTTAAAGTGATTGGGTAGTCCCTCCATTTTAATTTCCTTTTTTAAACCTATTTCTTTTATTTGGTGAGTTTTCATTGCCCTTCTTTTTTCTTTGTTTAATAATTCAAATAAACTTAAAATTGCTGGCCCAATTGTTATGGCTAAGAAGAATGAAGTAGTAACATTGGTTTCCGGTTTAACATTTCCTATTTCCCAATATAAAGTTCTCAAACCTTGAATTAGTAGCGCAAAGGGTAATATAGTCGCAAGAGAAATTAGGCGGTGTTTGCTTATAAGAGCCAGTAAGATGGCACCGATAAAGAAAACTATATTTCCATAATCTTTAATTACATTGGCAACCGGCACTAAAACATTAGCTAGTAATAAACTGATTGGAACTGAAACCAAATTTCCTATAATTGCACCCGATGCAATCTTACGAATAGACACATCCGCTAAACCTTCTTTTTTCAGCACTTGGGCATGTTCCACCATAGGCGTAGACATAACGCCAGCCGGTATTCCTGCCACCGATATAGGTACTGCATCAATTAACTTACTTGCTACAATGGCTGACATAAAAAAGGTCAAAATTACAACCGGCTCTAATCCTGTTAGTATCAGGATTAAAGTAATAGGTGCAATTGTTGCAGTTTCATCTGCTCCAGGTGTCGCTCCAATTAAGGTATAAACTACGGCTGCCGCCGTTGCAGCTATGATCATTTGAATAAAAACAGATATACCCATTTAAACTCCTATTTTTCTTGTATAAACTTTCTTTTAGGCTTGATGATTATACATGAGACAATAAATCCCGTTATTGCACCAAATAAGCCAAATAATAATGGTTTATAAGAATCCTTCGGAGCCATAAAATATCCGCTAAAAGTTGTAATTATGCAAATGATTAAGGCTTTAACCAGATCTTTTATCTCTACAAGATCATCCCAGATCTCAATGTTATTCTCCTCTTTCTCTTTCAAGTTTCTTACTCCTTCTCTCTATATACACTAATATCTTTTGCTACATTCTGTTAAATTATTAGAATTGTTTAACTTTCTATCTAATTGTCAGTAGAATCTTATTCCTGCTTTAGGTCTATTGAATCAGATGTTCTGATAAATACCTTACTCCCGCTCCGGGATTACAAGAAATTACTTTTTGTACACTTCTAAGCTCCATAAGTACTTGTTTTACTTTATCCTCATTCTCAGGCTCACATAAAACTTTTACATTTGGTCCAGCATCAATTGTAAAATAAACCGGTACTCCCTCTTGTCTAAAGTCTTGAATACAATGTATGACTTCTAAGGTGCCACTTTCCCAATAAATAATGGGTGGCTTGGCACCAAGCATAGTTGCATGCATTTTTAAAGCATTCCTTTCCACTACTTCTCCTAAGGATACAAAATCTCTATTTCTTATAGCTGTCTTTACTGCTTCCATATCCTCATCTACTGTAGAAAGCCACCCTTGATAAAAAGGTGAAGTTTCCAACGTTCTCTTCATTCCTTCTCTACTAGAGACCTTTTTTTGCCCAGCTGTAACCATTACGGATAAAATCGTTAAGTTCCAGGCATTTTCATCTAGAATCTGACGTGCATAGGAGTCTGAACCATCTTCCAAACTTCCCTTCTGCCATTCCACAAATCCACCAAAGATAGACCTACAAGCAGAACCGGAACCTTGTCTTGCAATTTTAGATAATTCATTCAGTGACAGATGAAGTCCTATAGCCTTGGTAGCTGCAGCAGCTAGGGCAGCATAACCTGAAGCAGAAGAAGCAAATCCTGCTGCTGTAGGTACATGATTTTCAGTTATAACTTTGGCATGGAGATTCATTCCCGCTTCTTTTCTAATGATATCCAAAAAGGTTGATACCTTTTTAAACTCCTTCGTAATTCCGGGAGCCTGATCCCAGATAAATATATCTTCTTTCAGTTCTTCTATAAACTCTACTGTGGTTATGGTATAAAAATTGTTTAGTGTAATGGAAAGGCTGCTATTCATTGGTAGAAACAGTTTTTCATCCCGTTTTCCCCAATACTTAATTAGTGCTATATTGGTATTTGCTTTGGCGGTTGCAATTAACTTATTACTACTCATCCTATCACCTTTTTATCCTAATTAACTCTTTTGAATGAGTGGAAAAATACCAGACTGTCTTGGCACCTTCCTTTATCAGAGCTTCCCCAACCTTTCTTGCATCAGTCATATCTTTAGTAAGTGCAATAATACATCCTCCCATGCCACCACCTGTTAGTTTGGCTCCTAAAGCTCCTGCTCTCATGGCCGTTTCTACTAAATGATCCAACATTAAATTACTTACTTCCAATTTCTTTAGATTTTCATGATTCATTAATAATAGGTTGCCAAGTAATTTGGAATCACCTGTCAAGATAGCATCTTTAGCTTTCCATACTATGGCCTCGATTTCATCAATTATCGCATTTATCATACTTAGTCTTTGCTGTCTTAATTCATTTACATGCGCTACAGCAGTTTTGGTATCTCCAATCTCTCCTGTATCCGCTACAACCATATAGAATGGTTTCGGTGATGCTAAACAAGAGGATCCTTGGGACTTTTGATAAAAAATCGGTTCCTCACTTGTTACTGTCCTCATGTCAATTCCACTAGGTTTTCCGTGAGCATAGTTTTCTGCTATCTCCACCAAGCTATATAGTTCCTCTTCTAATAAGGGTTTTTGAAAATGATTATAAATACCTCTTACAATAGCAGTAGCTACTGATGCACTAGAACCAAGCCCTCTTCCCATAGGAATCTCCGATTCAATTTTAATATGAATTCCTTCTTTAGGTTGCTGACAAAGTTCAAGGCATCTATAAATAGTTTGGGCTAAGCCTAGCATTTTACTTGGCATACCTCCCAGATTACCTACATACATGCTTGAATCTATGCTTATTTCACCCATATGCTCTTTGACAATCGCTCTTATACTTAATGGAAAAGGAATGGCAATTGCAGGCTTATTATAAACCACAACATGTTCCCCTACTAAAATTACTTTTCCATGAGCTTCACCTACTGCTCCTTGTCTATCCCTTACTTCCATTCTTTATCCCCTGATATTTGTTGTCCTATTAACTGCATTTCCGGTTGCCTCATTAATATTTTAAACCAATAGGAGAAATCTTCCGGATGCTCACTCATTTCTTTATTGAGCTTGTCCAGAGTAATCCAGCAGATTTCTTCCACTTCCTCTTCGTTTGGAAATACATTTCCATTATATTGACCGATAAATACATGATCTATTTCATGCTCAATTAGTCCATTATCAAATTCAATACGATACTTGAATTTGAATTCATCCTTACAATCACATGCAATTCCCAGCTCTTCCTGAATTCTCCTAGATACTGCTTCTTTTAAAGTCTCTCCTTCTCTTTGGTGGCTACAGCAACTATTGCTCCATAGTCCAGGTGAGTGATATTTCTTTTTTGCCCTCTTTTGAAGCAATACTTCGCCTTCATTATTAAAAATCATAACGGAAAAAGCTCGATGTAAGACACCTTTTTTGTGTACTTCCATTTTTTCCATGTAACCTGTTTCTCTATCTTGATCATCTACGATAAGAATATATTCTTCCATTTTATCTCCTTTGCAAAATAAAAAGATATAGCATAGATCTATGTTATATCTTTTCCATCTTATCAATATAATTTTCAAGATTATTGTTAGAACTTTGCTAAATGGTAGTTCAAGTTATTACTCTTTATCACTTAATTATTTCCAAGCAATAATGTATTGGTCTAATAGAATGGGCATTTTCCCAAATCTCAGCATCATCAATTTCCCGTATATCTTCCGGAACCACTTCATTAATATGAAGAGTTTTCTTTTTTACAATAGGTCTCTCATCATATTCATAATAACCACCATTTAACCATACATGCCACACTTCTACAGTATCTGTTCGGTTAAGAGCATCTTCAATATACTTAAGAATCAATTTTGCCCTGCCTTCCATATAATAAGCCCACTCCAAGCAGACACCATATTCTTTATCGGTATAGTCAGATACATCCTTGAACTTGTACAGAGAGAAATTATCATCAGCATCACCGTCAAATATTGTTCCTGCGTCAACATTTATCTCTACAGGATAATCTCTTGATGGCCTGACCTCTTCAAGAGGGCAGTTTGCTGCAATAAATGTACACACGCTCATATCATATTCACCTGTAAATTAAAATTTATTTACTTTTTCTAACTGTATTTACAGTGGTAATTTTTTTAATTACACATTTCTGAGGACGATTTGTTTTTTCTTCATTAAACTATTTGTAGGAAAATTATACAAGACGAGTTAATCAAGGTCAAATTTTTTCAGCTAGAAATTGTCTTTGTATTTTTGAGAGAATTATATCTTCGACTCAATTAGTAACATATCCACTTACACATATATCCCTATTAGTGATAAACAAAAGAAGCTCGGTTTTGATAGTTTTACTCAAATCATGCCGTTTCTAAATGATTCATCTGTCAAAGTGCGGCATACTTTTTCACTAAAATCTAAGCAAATAACCTAATTATCCTACAGAAAAGATTACTGCTGCATTACTTTTTCTGATTTTTCCATTTTCAATTTGATTTCAATAATAAAAGTTACAATAATCGCACATCCTCCTAAAAGAATTGCCGCTGCACACCACAATCCCGAATATTGAATTTTCAAGATTGCAAAACTACTAAAAATAGATGCACAGAACGAACCTATCTGTAATACTAGAGAGTTCATGGAGAGAATACTGGCCCGCATGGAATCAGGTGTCATTGAATTGATTAAAATGGTTTCAGTTGTATTTCCAGCACCAAGCATCATATATACAAACATATAACATGCAATAAAACCTTTACTTCCATTTTGGACAGAAAATATGTATATACATAATGCAAAAACCATCCGGCATCCATTGTAAACAGACCACCACTTGTTTGAAAACTTCTCCATTAGATGTTCTGCAAAATAGTTTCCGGCTATCACAGCCAAAAAACTGAATGCTGAAATCATTCCCAAGACAGTAGTATTACCTTTTCCGTCACCCAGGCTAATAAAAGCAGGCTGTCAGTATGTCTCTATGGTACTTAAGAAAAATCCGGTAAAAAAAACACCAGCAAAGATACAAAAAAATTTCGGTGTTGCGACGAGCAGCTTTTTCCCATTTTCCAAGTGTGTCCACAAAGATGCATGTTGTCTATCCTTTACTTGTGCCTGTGCTTCTTGTACAAACAGCATACAACATAACAACAACGCCCCATTGAGTGTAAAACGCAATATGATATTAACCTGATAGTTGCCGGCAAGGTTACTGATAAAGCCTCCCAACACACCACCTAACGCCAGTGCACCACTATCTAAAACAGACATTCTAGTGGTCACTTTGATTAAGAACTCATCACCTTGGCGTTTGAGTGCATCATCGATAAACAAAGCCTCTAGACTTCCCGAAGAAAAAGCTCGTCCAAGCCCCATAAAAAGTGCAACCAAAATTAAACCAGGTAATTGATTGGTAAGTAATAACAAAATAGAGGAAAGAACATTGCAAATACAGGCACATAGAAATACAAACTTTCGGCCAAACATATCCGCTAAAATGCCACTGGGCAGCTCCAAGCAAAAAATTGTCACCGAATATATCGCCAAAATAATGGGCAAGGTTTGCAGTGTTGCTCCCTTATTTAAAAATATCAAGTTTAACACCGGCAGCATGATTCCCATGGAAATGCTGTTCATTACCAAAATACTTTGTTGTGTCCTTGTCATTTTATTCCTCCTTTGCATTGTAAGCAATGAGGGCATATTCCCAGGGTTGAGTATTGTTCTGTGGAATTGAATGTTTCTTAATAAAATCCTCAATCATCTTCATTAAATCGGCCGATGCCTCCGGGGTAAGGTACACAACTCCAGTCATTACATCTCCCATTGTACTGTTTATGGGTTTTGAGTCTGCTTTTGCTTTCTTCAATCTTTGCTGAAAGCCGGATAGTATGTTAAAAACAGAATTCTGGATCAAAACCTCCCTTTGCGGGTCTAATTCATCGTCTTTACCAAAACCTATCTGAACCTGTACATGTGCAAGTTTATAAAAGCTTGCCTTAATTCCATGAATCATTTCGGTATGATCCAATTCTACCAAACCTAGTGAAATAAGCTTTTTAAGATGATGCTGCACACCCGACGCTGAAATTTTAAGCTTATCAGCAAGCATTTTGGGCGTCATTGGTGTGTCTGAAAGACTTAATTGGCGAAGTATCTGCTGGCGAGTAGGATTCATATAAATATCCAATTCTTGCTTTGTAGACAGAGAAATCTTTTCCATAAATAAAACCTCCGAAATATCATTACATAAAACATAACATTACATAGTGTGTAATGTCAAGAGATTTTTAAGTTCATATAAAAAAAGAGCCATTCCTGCTCATGCTAACTGGCTCTAATTATCATTCCTTTGTACTGGGCGGATAAGTACCATGAATGAAAAGTATGATAGGTTTATAAAAATATATTCCTTTTTTATTGCCTCTAAAATTATATGGTATATATACAGTTTTAGACACTATAGGATAATATTATGTGCAATGAAGATTGTCAAAAGAACCGTCCCTTTGACAGTATAAGTACACCTCCTTTTCCTATTCCTTCTCGCCAAACTCAACATTTCCAACACCATTCAACTCTACATTCCTACAGGTATCTATGATGGCATCCCCATAACCATCACTTTTACATAACTTACTTTTGAATATATGTGTAAAGTTTTAATCCGTTCCATTGCCTTTTCTTTCATCCAATACTTCTTCCGGAAGCATACGTAATGCCATTTCCAGTACATCCTTTGCATAAATGCCTTCCTTCCAAGGTGGCGTTATAAGCTGCCTCCATAATTTGCTCCCTTTTTTATTATGAAAAAGACCTAATATATTTTTTAAAGCTTGTTGCCCCATTCTTTTGTCCTCTCCAACATGTTCTACATAATCTATTAGCTGTTCAATAATTTCACGTCTTGAAATATAATTGATTTTACCACCTTCAAAAAATTGGTCTACCTCAGTTAATAAAAATGGATTCTCATAAGCCACTCTCCCCAACATAACTCCATCTACATAACGCAAATGTTCTTTAATAGACTCAATAGTCCTTATTCCGCCGTTTATCTCAATAAATAAATCCGGAAAAGCTTTCTTTATTCTGTATACATCATCATACCTAATAGGTGGGATTTCTCTATTATCTTTTGGACTTAGACCTTCTAATACAGCAATACGAGCATGAATTATAAAGTGTTTTACTCCCACTTCAGAAAGTACTTTTACAAAATACTCCAAATCCTCATATTTATCAAAAACCACTTTTGATAGAGAACTTGGTAATATATTTGTTCCGTCAATTCCTATTCTATGTTTTACAGTTATAGGTTTTTTCGTTTCACTTTTCATGGCTTGAACTATTTCCGCAACCAATTCAGGATATGCCATAAGTACAGCTCCCATTTGGTTCCCTGAAACACGGTCCGATGGGCATCCTACATTCAAATTTATCTCATCATAATCCCAATCTTCAGCAATTTTAACCGCTTCAGCAATTTCTTTTTTATTACATCCTGCCACCTGTAAAGCTATAGGCTTCTCAAAAGGATTGAAATCTAAAATCTTATTTCTGTCCCCATGAATAATTGCACTACTTGTAATCATCTCTGTATATAGCATTGACTTTTTTGTTAGCAATCGACAAAAATATCTAAAATGTCTATCGGTAATATCTACCATAGGAGCAATGCTAATTCTAGTCATTATATTTTGCACTCCTTTACACTTCCCCGGTATAACACCAAATAATTAACATAGCTTGGGTTGAGGGGGAATTAATATCAACTTGCCCGTCTGTTTGACAAAGCATACTATTTATATTAGTATCAACATCATTTATTATATTTTTTATGGTGAATTTTATAAAGAGACCATATTTCTGATTCATGCGGTAAAAATGCTTTGCTCCTATCACTGCATACAAGTTTCACTTGATTCGACATTTTGTTGTATTTTTCGACGCTTCGTGTTAAAATATTAAAGGCACTTTTTGCTCTTCGAATTTTACAGTGTCCTTTATAAATTTGTGTAAAAGCATTTTATTCCACAAAAGTACATTTGTTCTTTTGTTAATAATTTTCCCAAAAGGAGAAAAAATATGATTGACTACACTTAAGGTTCCGGAAAGCAATACCATATACGAGTAGGCCGGGAGAAGTCGGAAATCATGCCGTTCTGCCCAGTATGCCCAAGCGATGAAAAAATTGTTCGTCATTTTGACAGCCTTCAGCTCATCGCTGACAACCGTGAATACATAACCAATACCGGTAACCAGGACGGCATTCCGCTTAGAGCCGTCTCCATCGACATTTAAAGGCTACGCTGCCTTTGCCATTGAAGAAGTGATTCGGTTCAATGCGACACTTTCATTCGGGTGGCCATCTGCAGTGGTATGCAAATTAATGTGCATGGCGGAAGTCTGGTAATTGCTAACCAGGAATGTTAAAAATGAGGACTTAGTAATAATCAAGTGAACGTTACCGAATTGGCAGCCACAACTTAAGTGAATGCCATTCGTGAATTCATTCGCGAAGAGCAATATAAATTAAAAGAAAGGAGGTGGAAGCATGAGTAAAGTGCCTACTGCACATAACGCAGCAGAAGAAGGGCAAATCGCAAAAACGGTGCTGATGCCCGGTGATCCACTACGTGCAAAATTTATTGCTGAAACCTATTTAGAAAACGTTACCTGCTTTAATACGGTTCGCAATATGTTAGGGTTTACCGGTACTTATCAAGGAAAACCGGTGTCTGTTATGGGGCATGGTATGGGTATTCCCTCTATTGGCATTTATTCATACGAGCTGTTTAATTTTTACGATGTAGACAATATCATCCGTATAGGCTCAGCCGGTGCTTTAAGCGATGATCTGGACCTGAAAGATCTCGTAATAGCTATGGGAGCATGTACTGACTCCAATTATGCCAACCAATACCAGCTGCCCGGTACGTTTGCACCTATTGCCAGCTATGCGTTGATGCAAAAAGCTATTGAGGAAGCACGCAAAAAAGGAATCAGCGTTGCCGTCGGCAATGTTCTTTCCTCCGATGTGTTTTACAATGCCAATAAAGGTGCTAACGATGCTTGGAAGAGCATGGGCGTGTTGTGTATCGAAATGGAAGCTGCAGCATTGTACATGAACGCAGCAAAGGCAGGAAAAAATGCTTTGTGTATCCTGTCTATCTCCGACCACATTTACAAAGGTACACAGCTATCTGCTCAGGAACGCCAGTTGGGCTTCAAAAATATGATTGAAGTTGCACTGGGAATTATCTAAGAAATAATTTAGGTTTCAGCTAAATTAAACATGTTGAAAAGGAAAAAGTTAAATAAATATATTTAAAAAATATATTAAAAAGGAGATAACGACATGAAAAAATTACTAGCTATACTACTATCTGTAACAATGGTCTTTTCCATGGCTGCATGTGGCGGAAAAAATTCCGATAACACTAACAACAATAACAATACTAATAATAGCAGTAACAACGATAACGGTGGCAAGAAGATTAAGATCGGTATGGTTACCGATATTGGCGGTGTAAACGACGGTTCCTTCAACCAATCAGCTTGGGAAGGTCTTCAGCGCGCTCAAAAAGAGCTTGGAGTAGAAGTTCGCTATGCCGAATCTGCTACCGATGCCGATTATGCTCCCAACATTGAAGCTTTCATCGATGAAGGCTATGACCTCATCATCTCTGTAGGATACATGCTGGCTGATGCTACCAAAAAAGCAGCTGAAGTCAACCCTGATCAAAAGTTTGCTATCATTGACGATGCTTCCATCGATTTGCCTAACGTTACCTGCCTGATGTTCGAGCAGAGCCAGGCTTCCTATCTGGTTGGTCTTGTTGCCGGTAAAATGACCAAGACAAACAAAGTAGGCTTTGTTGTTGGTATGGTTAGCCAAACCATGAACGAATTCGGTTATGGCTATCTTGCAGGAGTAAAAGATGCTAACCCCAATGCTACTATCCTCCAATTCAATGCTAACTCTTTCGGCAGCACCGAAACCGGTAAATCTGCTGCTACTACAATGATCACCAACGGCGCGGATGTAATCTTCCATGCAGCAGGCGGCACAGGTTTAGGCGTAATTGAAGGCTGTAAAGACGCAGGTAAATGGGCAATCGGAGTAGACAGTGACCAGTCCCCGCTCGCTCCTGAAAATATTTTGACCTCTGCTATGAAACGTGTTGACAATGCATGCTTTGATATTGCTAAAGCCGTAAAGGAAGGCAATGTTAAGTCCGGTATCATCACTTATGATCTAAAGTCCGCAGGTGTGGACATCGCTCCTACTACCACCAACCTGCCTCAGGATGTTCTTGATTATGTAAACCAAGCTAAGCAGGACATCCTCAGTGGTAAAATTACAGTTCCGAAGACCAAAGCTGATTTTGAAGCAAAATACGGTGACATCTACGAATTAGACTAATATTAACGATTTGAGCAAAATAACCTTGATTATCTATGGAAGGGTGGCAATAAATTGAGAGACATTTCAATGCAACGCGTGAATGAAACACGCGAAAAAATACTGGATATCATAAAAAGTTCTACACTCACTCATGAGCAAAAGGTTGCTTCAATGGCCAATACTGCCGATTCTCTTCTTGAAGTATTGGATTTGCCGGAAGGGTTGGACGAGCTTATGAACGTCCCGGCAGATATAAAATGTATCTGCGACCTTAACGAGGGACATGCTCCGCTTCGTCCTCGATATATAATCCCCGACTATGCTAAATTTATGAAAGAAGGCAGCCGGTTTTTGCAGCTTATGCCCCCGACCGACTTATATGAAGCGCTTAATTCTCTGCTAATTTTTTACAAGCATGTTCCAAGCGTGACCAACTTCCCCGTATATCTGGGGCAGTTGGACATGCTGCTGGAACCTTTTATGCAAGACGTGGATGACGCTACGGCAAAAAAACTGCTGCGAGGCTTTTTAGTGCATGTGGACCGCACTATTCTAGACTCCTTCTCCCATGCAAATATCGGCCCTATACCTACACGGACCGGCCGCTTGCTGCTTGAGTTAGAGGCAGAGCTTGCGCAGGCCGTTCCCAATCTGACCTTAAAATACGAAGAAGGTGTAACCGATGACGACTTCGCCATTCAAGCTGTAAAAACGGCTTTGCGTTCAGCTAAGCCCAGCTTTGCCAACCACCGTATGTTCAAACAGGAACTCGGCGAGAATTACGTCATTGCCAGCTGTTATAACGGATTGCCGCTGGGCGGTGGATCATACACCCTTTGTCGTCTAATTCTCGGCAACATTGCAAAGCGTGCCGACGGGATTGAAGATTTCAAAACCAACCATCTGCCCTATGTCATGGACATCATGGCTCGGTATATGGACTCCCGCATCCGCTTTGAAGTCGAAGAAAGCGGCTTTTTTGAAAATAACTTCCTTGCTAAGGAAGGCTTTATTAGTCGTAATCGTTTTACTGCCATGTTCGGCCTGGTAGGTCTGGCAGAATGTGTAAACATTCTGCTGGAAAAAGAAGGTCGTCCCGGCCGCTTCGGTCATGACGAGTATGCCAACGAACTTGGCGAATCCATTATTAGGCAGATATATGAATTCAATGAAAAACACCATAATCCTTACTGCGAAATAACCGGCGGTCATTTTCTGCTTCATGCACAAGTAGGAATTTCAGAGGATCAAAACATCTCGCCGGGTACTCGTATTCCCATCGGGGAAGAACCCGATGAACTGATTGATCATCTCACGGTTATCAATCAGTTCCATAAATATTTCCCATCCGGAACGGGTGACATTTTCCCTATGGATTTTACTGTTCACCAAAATCCGGAATATATACTGGATATCGTCAAAGGCTCTTTCCGCAAGGAATTACGCTATCTGTCCTTCTACGAGAAGAACAGCGATGTTATCCGTATTACGGGCTATTTGGTCAAACGTTCGGAAATCGAAAAGCTACAGAGCGGTCAGAACGTGCTGCATGACACCACTGCTTTGGGAATGGGTGCTGCTTTAAATGGAAAAGTTTTAGATAGAAAGGTGCGTTAATTATGGTGGTCACAGTCAACAAAATAATACCCTTTAGCACCGTTGACGGCCCCGGTAACCGTACCGCCATCTTTCTGCAGGGCTGCAATATGAACTGTTTGTATTGCCATAACCCTGAAACAAGAGGCAAATGCTTACACTGTGGGACATGTGTCAACTCATGCCCCACAGGGGCATTAAGCTTCGAAGAACAGCGAGTTGGTTACGACTGTGCCAAATGCGTCCATTGTGATAGATGCATCAACGTATGTCCCCATGACAGCAGTCCCAAAACCATTGATATGACTCCGGAACAGGTTTGGCAAAAAGTAGAAAAGCAAATTCCATTTATCCGCGGTATTACCGTTTCGGGTGGAGAATGCACACTTTATCCGGAATTTTTAATCGAGCTGTTTACCCTGGTACAGGCTCATGGCCTATCCACCCTAATTGATTCCAATGGGACTCTCGATTTTGAACAATACCCTGATTTGCTGGCCGTCACCGACGGCGTAATGCTAGACATCAAAGCGTTTGACTGTGAAGAACACAATCGGGTTACCGGATGGAATAACTCGCTTGTTTTAAAGAATGCTAGGTTTCTTGCTTCGAAGGCTAAGCTGTATGAGGTCCGAACAGTAGTTTCACCAGGCCTTTTCGATGCAGAACAAACTATCATACAAACCGGTGACATGCTTAGTGGCTTCTTGCCCCTTCGACCCATCCGATATAAACTTATATCCTATAGGCCGATGGGCGTTCGACAGCAATATAAGGATACTTTAAAAATCCCTACACGTGAACAAATGGAATATTATGCCGGGCTGCTTGCAGCCAAGGGCTTTAAAGATATTATTATCATTTAATTGTATAAACCATATATACATATACATCACGCAATTCCCGTGTGACGAATATACAAGGAGGGAAAAACGGATTTGAATAAAACAAGCCATATTGATCCGAACGTAGTTGCCGTTCAAATGACTGAAATTGTCAAGAAGTTCGGTAATTTCGTGGCTAACGACCACATCAACCTAACCGTTTACAAAGGTGAAGTTCATGCTATTCTTGGCGAAAATGGCGCCGGAAAAAGTACGCTGATGAACATATTATATGGATTGTATAAACCGACATCCGGTAGCATTTCCATATTCGGTTCTCCTGTGAATATCGAGAATCCGCGCCATGCCATTGAACTTGGCATCGGTATGGTGCATCAGCACTTCATGTTGGTGGAACCCTTCACCGTTACCGAAAACATTATCCTCGGCATGGAGCCCACCAAAGGTATGGTGGTGGACATAGAAAAAGCACGCCGGAAAGTAAAAGAGCTGTCTGAGCGATATGGCATGCATGTGGACCCCGATGCCAAAATCGAAGATATTTCGGTAGGAATGCAGCAGCGTGTGGAAATCCTCAAGGTACTGTATCGAGGTGCTAACATCCTTATTCTCGATGAGCCTACCGCCTCACTGACGCCGCAGGAAATCGAGGAATTGATCAACATCATCCACAACCTTACAGCCGACGGTAAAACCGTGATTCTGATCACCCATAAGCTGAAGGAAATCAAAGCATCGGCTGATAGATGTACAATCATTCGACAGGGCAAATATATCAACACTGTCGATGTAGAAACTGTCAGTGAACACGATCTGGCTTCCATGATGGTAGGCCGCGATGTTCAATTTGTGGTGGACAAAAAGCCTATTGAGCCCGGTGAAGTCATTATTGACATACAGGATCTCCATGCTAAGGATTACCGCGGCGTGGAAGTACTTAGGGGCTTGAACCTAAAGGTACGCCGTGGTGAAATCGTGGGCTTGGCCGGCGTAGACGGCAATGGTCAGACCGAGCTGGTGGAGATTTTAACAGGTTTGCGAAAAGGCGAATCCGGCAAAGTTATCATTGGCGACAAAGATTTGTTCAACGCTGATGCTCATACGCTGTTTGATAACGGCGTATCCAGCATTCCGGCCGACCGGCAGAAGCACGGGCTTGTACTGGAATATTCAGTAGCTTACAACCTGGTGCTCCAAAATTATGAGAAGCCACCTTTCTCCAAACGCGGTATTTTAAAGAAAGATGTGATTAAAAAACACGCGGCAGAGCTGGTCGGTAAATTTGATATCCGCGGTGCAGAAGGCGGTACCAAAGAAGCAGGCAAGCTGTCCGGCGGTAACCAGCAGAAAGTCATCATTGCCCGGGAGGTTACCAACGACAAGGACTTGCTTATTGCAGTAAATCCCACTCGCGGTCTGGACGTAGGCGCCATCGAGTTTGTTCACCGTTATATTGTGGAGCAGCGCAACAAAAATAAAGCTGTACTGCTGGTGTCCTTTGAACTGGATGAAATCATGAGCCTTTCCGACCGGATTGAAGTCATTTACAATGGCAATATCGTAGGCAGTGTACCCGGCGACCAGGCCGATGAAAAAGTCCTAGGACTGATGATGGCAGGAGGAACCAAAAATGAAACAGAAGATTAATCATAATAACATGGCCTCTCAGAACATTATAAAAAACAAAGTACAAGGCTTAATTTATCAAAATGCTCTATATACCATTATTGCTATTTTCTTCGGGTTTCTGGTCGGTGGCATTTTCCTGTGGTCAGCCGGCTTCAGTCCCCTAGAAGCATATGCAAAACTATTTAGCAGCGTGTTCAGCCGTCCTAAGTATCTCGTTTGGTCGGTTATCTATGCAACCCCGCTGGTATTTACGGGATTGAGCGTTGCATTTTCTTACAAGATGGGTGTTTTCAACATCGGAGCCGAAGGTCAGTTTGTTGTAGGTTCACTGGCCGCGTTGTGCGTAGGAATCTTGGTAGACGCTCCTCCTGTTTTGCACGTACTACTATGTATGCTGGCAGCTATTGCTGCAGGTATGGCGTGGAGTTTTCTGGTGGCAGTGCTGCGCGTCCGGTTCGGCATCAATGAAGTTTTGTCCTTCATTATGTTCAATTGGATCGCCTTTTATCTTTCAAACTACGTAATTAACACTGAAATAATTCATAAAGTAGGCGGCGGCGAAGCTTCTAAGGATATTCGTGAATCGGCAAGAATCTTGCTGCCGCAATCGGTGCAGAATATTTTCAAGAGCGATAAAGCCAATTACGGGATTTTACTGGCGATTATTGCAGCAGTTGGCATTTGGTTTATCCTCACAAAAACCACTTTTGGCTATCGAGTACAGGCCGTTGGTCTTAATCCCCACGCAGCCAAATACGGCGGTATTAATTCCAACAAGACGATGTATATAGCCATGAGCCTGTCAGGCGCACTGGCCGCTTTGGGTGGTGCCGTACAACTAATGGGTAACTCCATGCGTATCAGCCAGTTTGCCGGACAGGAGGGTTTCGGCTTCCAGGGAATCACAGTTGCGCTAATTGCAAGTTCTCACCCTATTGGCTGTATTTTTTCCGGTCTGTTTTACGGTGCCATGAAATACGGTGGATCCAAGCTCAATCTAATTGATGCTCCCACCGAAGTGGTTGACATTATTATGGGCACCATCGTGCTCTTTATCGCTATATCACACGTATTCCGCTATTTAATTACAAGACGGCTTAAGAATAAGGAGGACAAATAATGGAAGAACTGATTAAAAACCTCGGATTGGTTATCAATGCCACACTGATAGCTACACCTCCTTTGCTTTATGCTGCACTGGGTTCTACTTTTTCAGAACGCAGTGGCGTCATTAACATTGGTATTGAAGGTATGATGACCATCGGTGCTTTTGTAGGTGCGGCAGTCGCTCATTTTACAAGCAATGCCTGGCTGGCGTTTTTATGCGGAGGACTGGTTGGTGCTCTCTTCGGACTGATTCACGCCATCGCCTGTGTCTCCTTCGGTGCAGACCAGACCATATCCGGTACTGCCATAAACTTTTTGGCACCCGGCGTAGCTATCTTCGTATGTAAATCCCTTTTTGAGCAATCTTCGAACACTCCTCCGCTGGACACAGCTCAAAAGCTGCCCAAGCTGTTCAACGGTGTTTTCGAAGTGGGAAGCTTTTGGAATAATGTTCTTAACACCTACGTTGCTACTTATCTGGCCTTTGTTGCAGTGGCTATTGTATGGTTTATCTTTTACAAAACTAGATTCGGCATGCGTCTTCGGGCCGTTGGTGAGCACCCCAAGGCTTGCGAAACCCAAGGTATCAGTGTGTTCCGAATCCGCTACATTGCCGTGATTGCTTCCGGATTTTTCGCCGGTCTGGGTGGTGCTTATGTTACCTTGTGCACTGTCAGCCAGTTCCGTCCCGAAGTTATTGTCGGTCAGGGCTTTATCGCCATCGCCGCTGTTATCTTCGGTAAATTCACCCCTCACGGGGCCATGGGCGCCTGTCTGCTGTTCGGATTGTGCAATGGTTTAAAGGTCCTACTAGGTTCAGGCAATGTAATATCGCCTAACCTGATTTCCATGATTCCTTACGTCGTAACAATCATTACGCTGGTACTGTTTGTCGGTAAATCCCGCGTACCTGCTGCCAACGGTAAGCCGTATTTTAAGCAAAAATAAACGGATTCAGCAGTATAGCCATTTCCCTATTTGCTTATAAGAAAGGAGCATATTTATGACACCATCCGAGTTGATTTCTCATGCTTTACAAGCACGTAAGCAATCCTACTCTCCCTATTCGCATTTTGCAGTAGGGGCAGCACTACTGTCCAAAGACGGGAAGCTGTACACCGGATGCAACATTGAAAATGCCGGCTACACACCAAGCAACTGCGCTGAACGTACTGCTTTCTTTAAAGCCGTTAGCGAAGGTGTCAAGGAGTTTTCCTCCATCGCCATTGTTGGCGGTCCAACAGGGGCGGACACTCTGGATTTGTGTGCCCCCTGTGGTGTGTGCCGTCAGGTCATGATGGAATTTTGCGATCCAAAAACTTTTGAAGTGATACTCGCAAAAGATCCGGAACATTATGAAATTTTTACATTGGAGCAAATTCTTCCCATGGGTTTCGGACCAAAAGATTTGGAAAAATAAAATTAGAAAAGATATAATATACTAAAGAACAAACTGGCAGAAAGGAAGACAAACTTATGAACAAGAACGACATATTATCCCATGTGGATCATACATTACTGCTGCAAACTGCTACCTGGCCTGAAATCCAGGCACTTTGCGACGATGCCGTCAAGTATAAAACTGCTTCGATATGCATTCCACCATGCTATGTAGCTCGCGCCAAAGAGTATGTTGGTGACCGCATGGCCGTTTGCACCGTTATCGGCTTTCCCAATGGTAATATGACTACTGCCGCCAAGGTTTTTGAAACCCAGGACGCCATAAAAAACGGCGCCGATGAAATCGATATGGTCATTAATGTAGGCGCTTTGAAAAACAAAGAATACGATTATGTACTGGATGAAATTAAATCCATTAAGCAAGCTTGCGGTAAACGTATTCTGAAGGTCATCATTGAAACCTGCCTGCTCACCGAAGAAGAAAAAATTGTTATGTGCGATTTGGTGACAAAATCCGGAGCAGACTATATCAAAACAAGCACGGGATTTTCTACCGCCGGTGCCACCTTTGAGGATGTTGAGTTATTTGCAAAACATGTTGGACCCAATGTTAAAATCAAGGCTGCTGGTGGAATTGCCGATTTTAATGATGCCGAGAAATTTATAAAGCTTGGTGCCGACCGTCTTGGCACCAGCCGCCTGGTGAAACTCATGAAATCCCAGCCTGCGGACGGTTTATATTGAACTGTTTTGATGGTATCATTACTTTAATTCAAACAACAAATAATATGAGAGTATTATTATCAAATGTTTTTATAATATTATGAACTCTTTTGCTTATTAACGGACGTAACTATCGGTAATACGTTTCATTACCATAGGCACGTCCTCTATCTTTTGTTTTTTAATTGTCACAGGGACGGTTCTTTTGACAACCTTTTTTCATTATTTGCCTCTTATACTTCTAGAATTTTAATTAGATACCTATCTTTCTCAAAATAATGCTTTAAAAAAGTATTTCGTTCTCACCTATATTCTCTTTGATTTCAAATACTCAATTTATCAAGAAGATAATTTATTCAAGAGATTCTTCCTCATCTAACAGTCTCTTTTCCAATTACACAAAATTGTCATTGCTTTCCTGACTATTGAATTGTAGCCTAGTATTTCTTCGCGTTCCGGTAATTTTTTATGTCCTTTGGCATCTTGTATAAATAAATAATAACTACTTCCCTTTTATTCTTTTATTTTAAATATTATCGTTTTCATTGGATTGTCTATGTATATACATTATTAAAGACAAAATATATCATTTTAATTTTGCATAAAGACAGAAACCATTATCTTTTTTCTTAGTAACAATAGCATTGATAAATTTGGTTTTATTTTCTTCATCTATAAATATTTTTATTACTTGATAAAATCATATTACATATATAAGTTTTGAACTCTCCCTCTAATACGCAATATCATGAGAATATGCAATAAATATTGTCAAAAGAACCGTCCCATTGACAATTTCATTTTTTCTCACAAAATTACCCTTTGATATGTTTACATAAACACATATCAAAGGGCAAGACATTAGTCGAATTATTTTTTTATATTACATCTGCTACCAAACTCGTTATTTTCACATGTTCTAAAACTCTATTTTCTTTATATTAAGCAAACTGTTTTGACATGACTTGAGTTGATTAAAATTAATATTTGCGGGCATTTTAGAAGTCAACTGTTCGAGATAAAAAAGCCGTCGTTAAAGGAAACATGTCAATGTCTTAATTCTCTGTGGAATCATCATTGTCGATGCTCTTATCAATGGCATGACGGAGTATTTTCTTTGAAGTATTCTTAATGAATTCCTCTTCGCGGATCTTCACCTTTCTGATGGTTTTGTGCGGTGCCATTCTGCTGTTTACACTCTTTATCTCCTTATTGAAGTATGCATTAATAGCCTGCGCACCCTCAATACCTTTTAATTTCAGTAATTCGTAATCCGGGAATATCTCGGCAACAATAACTTCCTTATTACTCTGGTTCTTTGATTCTCCTGCATAAACAACAACCTCTGAAACGCCGTTTATCCTCTGCACCTCTTGTTCTATCTCCTCTGGATATACATTCTTGCCATTACTCAGAATGATGATATTTTTCAGTCTGCCAGTAATAAATAACCATCCCTCATCGTCGAGCTTTCCATAATCTCCTGTCATGAAGTAACCTTCTTCATCGAATGCTGCAGCAGTAGCGTCAGGATCTTTATAATAACCAAGCATGACATTTGGTCCCTTAACACAAATCTCTCCCTCTCCGTTTTCATCAGGATCTTTGATCTTGACCTGCTCACCTATTATTGGAATACCGACACTGCCTTTTTTCTGATACTTATTTCTGTTACATGAAACCAAAGGCGAACACTCAGTTATACCATATCCGTTAAGAATAGTTATCCCAATGGCATCAAACATGTCGATTATATCCTGGTTGATGGCTGCACCGCCCGAAATGATCATCTCCAGCTTGCCTCCGAAATTATCCAGTACGCTTTTAAAGAAAATACGACGTAAATCTATGCCTACTTTCCTTAAGAAATTGCTAACCTTTATCATGCGTTTAAGCGTATCAGCCTTCCCGCTTTTCTGTGCGGTACTCCAAATCCTTTTATAAATGTTTTCGACAAACAACGGTACTAAGACCAAGTGACTGGGCTGCTGTTCCTTTATTTCGTTCATGAAATACTTAAGTCCGCTGCTAATAAAGGTAGTACAACCCTGTGCAAAATGTCCGACGAAAACCACCGTAGAGCAATAAGTATGATGCGGTGGAAGCACTGCCATGGTTTTAGGTGTTATGGCAAAGAGATACATACCCTGTGTCATGTCTGAAGCTATATTTCTTTGGGAAAGCATAACACCCTTGCCTTTGCCTGTTGTTCCCGATGTGAACACGATGGTTGCAAGCCTGTCGGGATCAATTTCATAATCATAGTATAAATTATCGCCATTTTCGAATTTTACCTTCCCCATTTCAGCCAGATCCGAAAGCTTGAGGGCTGACTCCATTTTTGGCTCACCCATACAAATATAGTTCTTTAAAGTGGGAACGCTGTCACCAATCTGCATGATCTTTTCTTCGACAGAAGTGCTGTAGACAATATATTCACACTCGGCAAAATCGAGTAGCCCCGTTAATTCATTTAGAGGCATATCTTTGTCTAGCGGAACAACGATCGCTCCTATGGCTATCAACGTAAAATAACTACAGATCCAGTTATATGATGTTTCACCTACAATGGCGACCTTTTTATCAGTACAGCCTAAAGATATCAGCTCTGTGCCCAAATTCCTTACATAATCACGTACTTCGCTGAAAGTTACATCAACAGTGTTGGTATCATGCGGATCTTTTTTATAGGAATATGCTATTCTGTCTGGATACTTTCTAGCTACATTTTCGACCATTACACGAAAATTTTCAAAGACTGTGGTCTCGT